>OAUK01000974.1_pt1 | contig 10781 bp, 9 predicted proteins | sample 1495131 | NCBI WGS metagenome assembly OAUK01 (sample SAMEA2580009, study PRJEB22360) | human gut metagenome | biome: human gut; feature: human-associated habitat; material: faeces | place: Denmark | collected 2008/2010 | reverse complement strand
GTAACAAGGGCTTATAGCCCTAGAGCAAACCACCCGTTGGACGGGTGGTCATGATTGCTGTCTGTCGCCTGCAAGAGATATTAATAAAGTCCAAGGAGCTGGTCAACGGTTTCGGGATTCTTTCTGGTGGATTCGATTAGTTTAAAAAGGTAAGAACTCATTTCAGCAGAAACTTTGTCTACGGCTTCCTGATAAATCTGCTGTTTGTAAATACAATTTTGCATAGTACATCCGTTTTCGGGAATATGATGCCGTTTTTCTTTTTGTTTTAATCTCAGATAAAGTGTTCTCAGCAAGTTAGAATTTTGGGTGTTTACTAAATCCAGGTATTGTTCTACGACTTCACGATTTCCTTTGGTTGTGGCGGTTTCAAAGGCATGCCGTATGGCTCGCTCTACACTTGAAGCGGTAGTGCCTCTTTTCTTTGCGATATCGGCATACAGAGAGCAGATTTTTCCATTGCTGTAATAGGTATCGGTGTCAAAGAGTTCCAAGGCGTCATAAATATAGGTAAAACCTTTTACGCCTGCCGGTATGCCAATTTCTAATAAAATGTCAACGATGTCATTTCTCATTTTTCTGAGTCGTCCTTTCTATGGGTATTCATTACTAAACATTAAAATGGAACATGATATGTATGAAATGTAAAATGTCTCAATAAGACAATTATATGTCTTTTTGCGACGTATGTCAACATAAATTTGTTGACAACAAAACAGATATCCATTACTATAGTTAGGTCACTATACAAAAAATACATTAAAGGGGTATTGACAAATTTGAAAAACAGAATAAAAGCAATTCGGAAGAATGCCGGAATGACGCAGCAGCAGTTTGCAAACCGAATCGGCGTTTCCAGGAATACGATTGCTACCTATGAAACCAGTGTACGGGTTCCGATTGAAGCAGTGCTTCTGTCCATATGCAGAGAGTTTGGAGTGAATGAAGAATGGCTGCGTACAGGTGAAGGTGAGATGTATATAGACATTACACCGGATTTGGAATTGTCCAGGTGGTTCGGGCAGCTCTTAAGAGAAGAAGACAACTCATTTCAGAAGAAATTCCTGCTTATGCTGTCTAAACTGACAGAAGAAGAATGGAATTCTCTTCAGAAAGTGGCGACGCTGCTTTTTTCAAGCAGTGTACAGAATTAAAGGGATTGGGTCAGGGATTTGATAAACTCATAGATGCATTTCATCTGATGATAATTTGCTCTTTGAAGTAAGTCGATGATTTGATGTTTGATGTCCATATCTTTCCCCCACAATATGTAACTTTGCCATATCCTTAAGCTATATTTACAGTTTACGTTATATTGCAGGAAAAGTCAATGCATTTTTTATAGGAAGTTTGATGAAAAACATTGTTTTTACAAGAAAATTGTAGTATGATTTTTTCTATAAACAACTTCTATTATAATATAGAAAGGAACAAGTAAAAAGCGGATTTGCGGGAGGCTACTATGGGGATTGGGGAAAGGGTTCGCAAGCGCAGGGTGGAATTGGGACTTACAAGGAACGAACTGGCGGAAAAATTACATGTTACACCCTCCGCTGTTGCAAACTATGAAAATAATATCAGTGTTCCGAAGCCGGAACTTCTGATTTCATTGATGAAAAACCTGGGAACAGATGCAAATTACTTATACGCAGATTATATTTCGGACGACTTGATTGAGAAGAATTATAAAAAGAATATGAGTGAGGAGGAGCAGGCATCTGTCAGAAAATATCGGGAACTTACGGAAAATGGAAAACGTCTTGTGCGAATTGTGATAAACGAAGAATATGAGCGCATGATGTCACAGCGCTGGATTATGCTGGAATGTTATTTTCCGGGAAGCAGGAAGCGGAATGCGGGATTTCTTCTGCAGGAATACGCAGGGAAAATCCGGGCCAGAGAGAAAAATATTCCAGAGGGGACAGATTATTGTTTTCAGATTCAGATTGACAGATATGAACTGGTGTTTCAAAAACAGGATATTCTTGCTGTATCCTCTGCGGCTGCTGCGCACAATGAAATCGGTATATTCTGCTTTCGGGGCGTTTGTTATATACGCACGCTTTACCGTAAGGGCAGTGTCTGTAAATTGCGAGCGCTTAATGTTATGGAGCCGGACATTGTTGTAGAAAAAGAAGAGGAGCTTTGCTGTCTGGGCAAAATTCTGGGAAAAGTCTATGGGGAGTACGAAATCCTGCATCCTGAGAAAGAATAACTTGACAAAGACCTTCGTCTATGTTACGCTTACAAAGCGACAATGGAAGCAGGTCTTTTTTTTGTGCGTAATTTTCAGAAGGATTCTGATAGACTACATATGAAAAGAGGTATCTGGTCGCGGTAACAAGACGTTGCATAATGACAGCCCTGTGAAGCTGTCAGCGATAAAAGACACATGGAGGTGGAGAAGTCGTGCGCGTAAAAATCACATTGGCATGTACGGAATGTAAACAGCGTAACTACAACATGACAAAGGAAAAAAAGAATCATCCGGAACGTTTGGAGACAAAGAAATACTGCAAATTCTGTAAAGCTCATACATTACACAAAGAAACCAAATAATCAGGTTTAAGAGGGTGAATTTATGGAAGCAGAAAAAAAGCAGAAAGCTCCAAAAAAGAACTGGACCAAAGGACTTCAGGCAGAATTTAAAAAAATAGTCTGGCCTGATAAGCAGACTCTTGTAAAGCAGACCGTTGCGGTAGTGTCTATCACTGCTGTACTGGGGGTTTTCATTGCTGTTATCGACAGCGGGATTCTGCAGCTGCTGAACTTAATTATTAAGTAAGGACAAGGTGAATTAGAATGTCAGAAGCAAATTGGTATGTTGTTCATACCTATTCAGGGTATGAAAACAAGGTAAAAGCCAACATTGATAAGACAATAGAGAACAGACACCTGGAGGACCAGATTTTAGAAGTCCGTGTACCTATGGAGGACGTAGTGGAACTGAAGAACGGCGAGAAAAAGCAGGTTCAGAAGAAGATGTTTCCCGGTTATGTCCTGATTCATATGGTGATGAATGATGACACATGGTATGTTGTAAGAAACACCCGCGGTGTTACAGGATTTGTTGGTCCGGGTTCAAAACCGGTTCCGCTGACGGAAAAGGAAATTGACGCTCTCGGCATTTCAATGGTCAGAGAAGTGGAAGTTGACTTTGAAGAAGGCGACAGTGTTGTTGTCACAGGCGGTGTTTGGAAAGATACTGTGGGCGTTGTTCAGAGTATTAACGAAGCAAAACAGATTGTGACAATCAGTGTTGAGCTGTTTGGCCGCGAAACGCCGGTAGAAATAAGTTTCGCAGAAGTAAAGAGTCTTTCATAAGACAAAACAGTAAACAGTATGCAAGGGTCATAATGTCACATGGCTCGTGGGAGGGACATTCCCGCAATTACCACATTATAGGAGGTGCCGAAAATGGCAAAGAAAGTAACAGGTTACATTAAATTACAGATTCCTGCTGGAAAGGCAACACCAGCACCACCAGTTGGTCCTGCTTTAGGTCAGCACGGTGTAAACATTGTACAGTTTACAAAAGAATTTAACGCAAGAACAGCAGACAAAGGAGATTTAATCATCCCTGTTGTTATTACAGTATATGCGGACAGAAGCTTCAGCTTCATTACAAAAACTCCGCCGGCTGCAGTTTTATTAAAGAAAGCTTGCAACATCAAATCTGGTTCAGGCGTTCCAAACAAAACAAAAGTAGCTACAATTTCTAAAGCGAAAATCCAGGAAATTGCAGAAATGAAAATGCCGGACTTAAATGCAGCATCCTTAGAGGCAGCTATGAGCATGATTGCCGGAACTGCAAGAAGTATGGGTATTACAGTAGAAGAATAATTAGTTTTGTGACTATCAACAAACGTGGGAGGGACATTCCCGCAATTACCACTAGGAGGTTATTTATATGAAACGCGGAAAAAAATACGCAGAGGCTGCAAAAGCAGTTGACCGTACAAATTTATACGACCCAGCAGAGGCCATTTCTTTAGTAAAGAAAACAGCCGTAGCTAAATTTGACGAAACAATCGAAGCTCATATCAGAACAGGCTGTGATGGACGTCATGCAGAACAGCAGATTCGTGGTGCAGTTGTACTGCCTCACGGAACAGGTAAGACTGTTCGCGTATTAGTATTTGCTAAGAACGCAAAAGCTGACGAAGCACAGGCAGCAGGTGCAGACTTCGTAGGAGCTGAGGATTTAATTCCGAAGATTCAGAACGAAGGATGGTTAGACTTTGACGTTGTTGTTGCTACACCGGATATGATGGGCGTTGTTGGACGTCTGGGACGTGTTCTCGGACCTAAAGGCTTAATGCCAAACCCAAAAGCTGGTACAGTAACTATGGACGTTGCTAAAGCTATCCAGGATATCAAAGCTGGTAAGATTGAATATCGTCTTGATAAAACAAATATCATTCACGTGCCAATCGGAAAAGCTTCTTTCACAGAGGAGCAGTTAGCGGACAACTTCCAGACGCTTATGGGAGCTATCAACAAGGCTAGACCAAGCGCGTTAAAAGGTGTGTTCTTAAAGAGCGTATCTCTGGCTTCCACAATGGGACCAAGCGTAAAGGTTAATCCTGTTAAATTAGCTCAGTAATAGATGCATTATGAAATCCCGGTATAGAGAAAATCTGTATCGGGATTTTTTATAGCTTAAATTCTTATACTTTCAAATCATTACATTTCTTATTTGCTGTTCTTGAACAAAAAAATCCATAAAATATGAAAATAATACTTATAAAAAATAATTATAGTTATAGGAAAAAGAAATTGGAAAATAGATGGGTATATAGTAAAAATACACAAAAATATAAGAATAAAACTGGAAAAAACGGCAATATTCATTTGCTGATGAATTGTATATAATAATTATAAAAAATAATTATATAAAATGGAGAAAAGGAAGGAGAGGGCAGTGTTCAAAAAAAGAAAATGTTTTGTGGTAGCGGTTCTGGTGTGCCTGATTTTACTGACAGGTGTTTTGGGTTTTGGAAAAGTATATGAAAAGAAGAATCCCCTTCTGGTGGATGGAAAGCCCATCACACAGGAGGAACTGGAATTTTATAATGGAGATAAGGAAAGGGCCGTTCGGGGGAGGGTAGTATGGAATTGGGCAGAACAGGAAGGGGTTGTTGATGAGTTTTCCTATAAAACTTTTTTGGAGGCGTTAGAAACTGAAAATAAGAAGAGGAAAGAATTTTATGAGAAAGGAGAACCAGTGTATGGGCCGGTGGAATTTACGCCTATGCAGTATTATAAGAGATTGCTTGGAGAGTGTGAACAGGCATTGAAAGAGAGAAAAATGGAAGAACTTTCAGAAGAAGAACTGGTTGCTTTTTATGAAACACATCGGGAAAATTACAGGCAGGTGGATTCTTTTACCGCTGAGTATACTGTTTGGCAAGAGGGCAGAATTGCCTATCAGGGGACATTGGAACTGAATGACAGTAATATACGTGCTATGACTGAAGCGGATGAAGAACTTGCAAATAAACTCTTGCAGTTAGAGGAAGGAGGGCAGTCAACGTGGGGTGATGACAGCGGAGCAAAGAAACGGCTCATGTGCACGAAGCGGGAAGCTGGGGGATATTTATCCTATGAAGAGGTTTCCGGTGCGGTTTTGGAACAGTGTACTGCAGATGAATTTGAAAAAGAATTGAATAAAAAAATGAAAGAGTCTGAAGTTCGGGATTTCAGATGAGGAGGAAATGAATGAGACGTATAGCAAAAAAGATATCATGTATTGTATTGACAGCGGCGCTTGTTGCTGAAAGCTTGCCGGGCTATGTGCTTGCGGCAGAAATACAGACAGAGATGTCTGTAACAGAGCAGATGGAGCAAGTGCAGACAGATCAGGCACAGCCGAAAGAAGAGGATGGTGTTCTTTCGGAAAATGAGTCCGTAATGTCAGAAGGTGCGGTGGAAGTACAGCCGGAAGAGGAGACCGTGGAAGAACCACCCGCAGAAGAAATAGAGGAAAAAGTCGGACGGTCAGTGCCGCAGGCTGGTTCCAGGGAATTGTTAAGAGATAGTTTTGAAGATGCAAGTGGCTGGAAAATAAATCAGCCCAATGCTGTGAAAATAGAAAATGGACGGGCAGTTATTAAGGGGAGTGGTCCCAATAATGCGATGGCATCTATGGGGATTCTTGCAGCCGAAAATTTTTTAATGCAGACAGATTTAACTGTGGGTGCAGGCAATACAAACTGTAATGCTAAAATAGCGTTTAAAGCGAAGGAAGGATTTGAGCAGCAAAGGCTGCAGCTCCGTTTTGATTTTCCCCACAATAAGGTAATGTTGGAAAATGTGACGGGAAATACGGTAAATACTACTTATAAAGAGGCTACAGTGGCAGTGAGCGAAGGGGTGCATAAACTGACTGTGGAAGTGCAGGATGACACGATTACGGCGTGGCTGGATGAGCAGGAGATGATTACAGCTGCCCATGAGGAGATTGCTGGAATGGAACAGGGGAGGCTGCTTTTTGCAGGACAGTATCCGGCGCAGGACTTTGCGTTGGATAATCTGCTGGTTACAACAAATGAGCAGCCCAGCGGAAAAGAGTGTACGGTGACATTGGAAACGTACACGGACGGGGTACTGGATGCGAATCATAAAGGCGGTACTTTGACTGCGGACAGACTTTCGGGCTATAGCGGAGATTATGTGACACTAACGCCAAAGGCCAATCATGGATATGTATTTGCAAGATATGAAACCAACACGGATAATCTGGTGCCTGTTGAAAACGACAGGTTTCAGTTAAGTGAAAAATTTCCTCAGATAACCGTGAGAGCATATTTTGAAACGAGAATACCGGGAAAAGATGAACTTTTCTTTGAAGATTTTGGTGGAGATTTAGGTGGAACTCTTCCGGGTATCAACATATCGGACGGCGAACTTGTAGTGGATGTTCCGGAAGGGGAGGATACAAATGCTTACAGTCCGGAAGTGGATTGGGAGAAAATCAGCAGCAATAAAGGGTATCGTATTTCTGTGGATGCCAGAAGAAAGACGGACAAGTCAGGAACCTTTCAGATTACTTTCCGTGGGGGAGATGACTTTGCGTCCCGTTATGTAGTGGCTGTCAATGCACAGGGAAGCGCTATGCTGCGAAGGTTTTATAATGGAGAAAATGAAGAATTGGCAAAGGGTGGATTCCAGATGACGGACAAATTTGCCCATGTTGTGATCGAGGTAAATGGTTCGAAGATGACTTTGCTCATAGATGGTAAGGAGATTTTGAACTATACAGACAGCGAAAACTGGACAGGTATGCAGCCGAAAGTGCAGTTGATTAATATGACCAAGGGGGCGCCGATGGCTTTTGACAATCTTCTGGTGGAGCAGATTTGCGAGAAGAAACCCATAAAGGTTTATTCTGTATATGAAGGAAAAGAAGATACAGAGCATAAAGCGGGAACAGCAGTCAGTGATGTGGCAGAAGCAGAAGAGGGAGAGAAAGTGACTCTTACTGCAACTGCGAAAGCGGGTTACAGTTTGAAAGAATATCAAATAGAAAATGTAGAAAATGTGCAAATCACAGACGGAACCTTTGTTATGCCGGCTGGCGACTATGAAACATTAACCGTGAGGGCTGTTTTTGAAGAGGATAAGGTAAGAGAAGGAAAAACTTTTTATGTGGATTCTGAAAAGGGGGATGACAGTGCAGAAGGAACTACTGAAAAAACTGCTTGGGAATCATTGGATAAAGTGAAGGAGTATGGAGCCTTTGTGCCCGGAGATAAAATTCTTCTGAAACGCGGAAGTGTGTTTACAGGACAGCAGCTTGCATTCCAGGGAATGGGGGCAAAAGGCAAACCGATTGAAATTAGCACTTATGGAAAAGGCGAACTTCCCCGGCTGGAAGGAAATGGTCAGGTGGAGAATGTGGTATCGCTTTATAATCAGCAATATGTAGAAATTCGAAATTTGGAAATTACAAATCTGGACACGCAGTATAATACAAACTTTGGTTTGAATGAGAGTAATAATACCGAAAAGGCTTTAAGAGCTGTAAATGTATCTATTCGTGATTTCGGAACTGCATCAGGGATTGTGATTGAAAATTGTTATATTCATGACATCAATGGAAATATTAATTTGAAATGGAACGGCGGTATTTTCTTTGATGTGAAGGCTAATATTCAAAATGGAGTTTTGACAGGTGTACCCAGCAAATATGATAATGTACGGATTTCCGGCTGTACTTTCGAGAGAGTAGATCGTTCTGCTGTTAAGCTGGTAAGTTCTCAGTGGTGTAATCAGTGGGAAAAGAATGACCCGGGAGTTCCGGTGAATTGGTATCCATCCACGAATATGGTAGTGGAAGAAAATTATATGGAATATATCGGTGGAGACGGTATTACGGTCAGAGATACAGATGGGGCTTTGATTGAGCACAATCTGGCAAAAGACTGTCGTTTCCAGAAAACAGGTTATAATGTAGGCATTTGGCCTTTTGAAGCGGCAAATACGGTACTGCAGTACAATGAAGCTTATGAAACCCACGGAACGACAGATGGACAGGGCTTGGATTGCGACCATGCTTCTTCGAATTCTGTAATGCAGTATAATTACAGTCATAATAACGAAGGCGGATTTATGCTGATTATGGGCGGCTACCCCCATACCGGAGCAACGGTCCGGTATAACGTCAGCCAGAATGACAGAGATAAGACTTTTGAATTTGCGCAGGGGCTTCCGAAAGGAACCATGATTTATAATAATACTATTTATTCGGATACGGTTCTGGACAGAGGTGTATTTTATCTCTCTAATACAGGTGCCGGTCAGGGTGTTAACGACGGGTTCGTATTTAATAATGTCTTTAGTTTCCCACAGGGTCAGAATACCTATGGCGGAGATGCGCAGGGGCTTGCTTTGGTGCAGGAACATATGAAGATTTATAACAATGCCTATACCGGCGGTATGAGTGCTTTTGACGCAGATGCAAAGCCTTTGCAGGAGGATGATTTGGGTATTGAAAGCCTGGGAAATGCACCGGAAACTCATGAGGGAAAAGAAGCTGTAACAGGAAGTTCTGGTTTGCTGGATGGGTATAAACTGGAGATGGATTCTGTATTGATTGATAAAGGGCTCACAGTGGAAGAGGCATGGAAACACTTCGGTGGAACAAAACTGGTAGATGGCAGAAAATATTCTCCCCGTGAATTTTTCGAGGAGGCGAAGGCACAGGACTATGCAAGCATTGATTGTATTATGGGAAATAATTTTCCGGAAGTATTAGGTGCGGCTTATGACAAAGATTTCTTTGGAGAAAGCATCACGAAAGGGAGGCCGGATATCGGTGCGGCGGAATATTCGATGTCGGAACCGGAAAAACCGGATAAAATTGTGCTGGAAAGTCTTTCTATTCAGAGAGCCCCGGAAAAAACAAAATATACAGAAGGAGAGTTTTTTGAACCGGAAGGAATGGAGGTGAAGGCGGGATTTAGTGATGGAAACGTGAGAGACGTAACTGGAGAAATCAGTTATAGTAAAGAGCCGCTGAAAACCAGTGATAAAGAAGTGGTTATTCGATATACATATGATGGGGTGACGAAAGAAGTAGTTCAGGAGATTGTGGTGAATGTTAAGGAAGAACCACAGCCGCCGAAATCGGAATGGCCAGAAAATCCAGAGAACCCGGAAGAGCCAGACAGTTCGGAGTGGACGATAGATTCTGTAAAGATAATACCTGAAAAAGTGGATCTGAAGGCGGGAGAAAGCAAACAGTTTACCGCAGAGGTAAAGGGAAAGGGTGAATTTTCAAAGGAAGTTTTCTGGGAAGTTGCTGGAAATAAAGATAAAGATACACGTATAGATGAAAAAGGAAACTTATGTGTAAGCAAAGGGGAAACTTCTGAGGAAGTAAACATAAAAGCAATTTCCAAAGCAGACGCGGACAAATTTGATGAAGTAACGGTAAAAATTAAAAGAGAACCGGTGAAAGAACCTGAAAAGGATAAAAACAGCAACGCTGCAACTGGTAAGCCTGTGGGAAATAAGGGAGTTCAAACGGGAGACGAGAGTCAGGTTGTGATGTTCCTGGTAATGTTGGGAGTTGCAGGGGGATTTCTGAAAATGTACAGAAGAAAAAGACAGTAACTTTTTATTAGAATATGGCTGCTGCACAAAAATGGTAAGTTTAGTACTTTGGTTTGTGCGGCAGCTTTCTGTTGTGGGGGATAAAAAATAAAAAATAGGCTTGACAGGTGTTGGATAACGTGTTATTATAGCAAAGTTGCTGTTGCATACAGATGCACAATTTGATAAGAAGTTAGAAAAAATAAAAAAGTGTTGACAATAGACAGAATATATGATATTCTAGTTTAGCTGTCGCAAAGAACAGAAGTTATCGCTCAGGCGAGCAGATGCGGGTTCTTTAAAGCAACAGAAAGACGACTTCGGTCGATAAAAAAAGTTTTAAAAAGTTCTTGACAAAGTGATATAGATGTGATAATCTAATATGGCTGTCGAAAAAAGAACGGCTCAGCTGAATGGCTGAAAAAACTTTTTAAAAAAGTTCTTGACAAGCTGAAAGAGATATGATAAAATATCAAAGCTGTCAAAGCGACAGGAACCTTGATAACTGAACAGTAGAACACATGAATCGAAAATTCTTTTACATTTTATTCTTAGGTTCAACGAACCAAAACAGTAAAAGGGATAGATAGCCAAGTAGTTATCTTGAACTGGAACAGACACTTTATCAGAGAGTTTGATCCTGGCTCAGGATGAACGCTGGCGGCGTGCTTAACACATGCAAG
>OAUK01000965.1_pt1 | contig 10849 bp, 10 predicted proteins | sample 1495131 | NCBI WGS metagenome assembly OAUK01 (sample SAMEA2580009, study PRJEB22360) | human gut metagenome | biome: human gut; feature: human-associated habitat; material: faeces | place: Denmark | collected 2008/2010 | reverse complement strand
CGGCGTCCTCGGACTGAACCAGCAGATCTTCCCCCAATGGCTGCCCACGAACCCCGACTACAAGATCGCCGCAGGCATCAATGTGGAGCTGTATAGCGACGCCAGCAGGTTTGAGGACGGCACCCAGGACCAGGACTACTACTGCGAGGTCTGGGTCCCGGTGGAAAAGAAGTAAGGCACATTCCCCGGCAAAATTAACGGTCCTACCATATTGTTTCAAACAGAATCCACCAAACATACCAGTATCGTATGCTGACAGCGTGCGCTGTATGTTATGTGTTGCATCAGGTGGGATGCCGAAGATATTGGAGGAAAATGTAAACAAATCCGGCGACGACAGTTTCGTTTATAGATAAAAATCGATTCCGTCTGTGAAGGAAACCACATCCGGCAATCGGTGCGGCTCTTTCTTTGCGGCCTTTATACGCCCTGCGTCAGCTTGTCCAACGGACAGCGTATCGCAGGGCGTTTTTCTATCGTTTGAAAGGTGCCAAGGCGCATGAGCTTGAAATACACTTGCCCCATTTGCGGCACGCCCCTGGGTTATAAGGGCCTGTGCTGGAAATGCAGGTCTGAGCAGGAGCGAAGGACTGATTGTCCTGGACACCGGAACAAATCTCAGAGAAACAGAAAAGCCTTATTCAGAACATCCAGCGGCTGGGTGATGTGGAGGCCCTGGAATTCACCGACTTCCGGCAGCGGGACGGCCTGATCTATCCTCTGCTGTCCACATAGATTCCAGCGAAGCATCAAACCTGATGTGCGGCCTGGCCATACAGGGGGATGACCGGGCCACGGAAACGTTATCGGAACTGGATTTGTGATCCCCATGCGGACCGACACAGCAGAGTCGGAGCCAGATGGTGGGGGGTGGATATCGGATACGGCGGGGAACCTCTGCTCATCCCCATCAACATGCGGGACGGGAGCCTTCTCTGCGTGGGCAGGGGCAATGAGGACTGAGAAATTCCGCCGAAAACCGTAGGCGGACTGCGGCAGGAACTGGAGAAGCTGAACCAACTGGCATGGCAGGCCGGCAAGGACACAATCCCCCGCTGGACAGAAACAGAGGGTTATCCGGTTGATGGTAGCCTCCACCGCTGTATTCAATACAAGAATATTGGTTTGGAATGCAATATTATCAATCGTCCTGATAATGTTCTCAATTTCATCGGAGCCCTGTTTGAACTCTTCCATAGAACCGGCCTGTTCGGCCGCTCCCCGAACCAACGCTGCACTCCGCTGAAAACCTGATCGCCGGTTTTATCATTTGGGTTGCTTTGAATGTCAGCATCCAGATTTCCCTGGGCAAATTCCTGTGCAATCAAAATAGGTATCCATACTGCCAATTTATCAAATCCGGTTCTGTACCCCCTAGGGCTTGTTTGAAAATTGGCGATGTGCCCGGCGGCGAGGAATTTGGGGCCGCTGGCAAGCAATTTTTTCGCAGGAATCCTGACGGATTTCAAGGAAAAATTGCGCCGTCCAGTGGTCAAAAGGCCCGTCGATTGGGCATGTTGACATTTTTCAAACAAGCCCTAGGTATTAAAATTCAGAAATGTGGAGGTCACCCGTGGAGGCTGGAGTAAAAAAAGAAAGACACGACGTACGTCGTGTCTTTCTTTTTTGTCATGTGTTGACGAAAAAGATGCAGGTCTATCAAAACCGTCTGTAAGGCGGCATACCAAATCGCAACCCAGCGCAAGCGGCTGCGATTTGGAAAGAAGGAGCAGCAAAATGAGCGCGCTCTGACTTTTATAAAAAATCGGAGCAAGCGATACAAAGCTTGCTCCGATGTGGAACATCACAACACTATAGATGCCTGATTATTTTTCTAACGCAAGCAAAATTATTGAGCGACTTACTTTATTCTAATTCTTGTGGTATAATCTGTAGATTCCATCGTTCGTATTTTTCATGGTAATCCAAAAGGGCAGTACGATATTCGTCATCTATGTGAACAATCTCGGATAGGTTCCCAATATATCCGTACCCTAATTTAGTGAACTCGGAAATATGAATTTGCCCTAAATAGGACTCTCCGTTGTGAGTAAATTCTACCAGGGCAAAGGAGCGAATTACCTTTTGCACAACAGCATTCACTACATCACCAGTTTCAGGTTGCTCACCACGAGTTAATCCAAAATTTAAACGAGCGCCCAGCGACAATGCTCCATGCAAAGCATAGTGGACAAAAAGCCTCCACTCATCTGCAAGAATTACGCGCTCATCGCCTTTGTGCTGCCAACGATAGATTTTTGAGATGGGCATAAAATTGCCAAGAAAGCCAAGTCGATACAAATCCTCAATAACCTGATTAAAATGGGTATCTATAACAGTTCCTGCATAATATGTGGAAATTCTTTTCTTTAGTTGGGATACTGAAAATGCTGTCTTATACCCCATGAAACAATTGATTATGATGCCCAACTGAGGTCTATCTTTGAGGAAATCACTTATCAACGGAATGGCTCGCGGTATTTCAGTTCCAAATATGATCTGCGCCAGGTGGAGGCAAATATCCGCAAGACCTTTTGCGCTCTTCGCTCCTACGAGACCCGTGAAGAGCGGATACCTCAGTCGGCCAGCCTGCTGAATATCGCCAACTTTACTCAGACAGTTGAGACAGAACGGCCCCAGGATTACTATCCCAACCAGGAGACGGCACAAAAAATCGTTCTGGATGACCAGGGTAAACTGAAATTAGACAAGAAGGCACAGGCGATGATGGAGTTGGCCCAGGAGATGGGGCAGGAAGATGTCCTGACCATGCTCCGCCAAAAGTATTCTTCCCACCCCCAAAAGGATCGCTCTTTCCACTACCTGCCCTACCACACGGACAGCGGCTTTGAGCAAATATTCCTGCGGGAAGTGCTGACCTTTCCCGAAATCGAGCGTTTGGGCCTGGAGGTCTATTACAACGGTGACCGATCCATGACGGAGTTTAAGATCAAGTGCTACAAACGAAGCGGCAATGCTTGGCAGTATGTAGGGATGTATACACCGGACTTCCTCATTCTCCAGCGCAAAGACGGCAAGATCCATAAGGCTATGATCGCCGAGACCAAGGGCGAAGCCTATGCCAACGATCCAAAATTTAAGGATAAAAAGGCCTTCGTGGAGACGGAGTTCCTTCGGCAAAACAACGCCGCCTTTGGCTATGCGCGGTTTGAGTATCTGTATTTGGAGGATACGCTGCCCGAACGGGACAGGCTTGTGCTGACGCAGAGGAAAATTTGTGAGTTCTTTAAGGAGAAACTATGAAATGGATTGAATATCAGAAAAAACTTGGATTAGGTTTTGATGACAATAGAAAAATGCTTCGTTTCTATGCGCTTGTGCATAATCATTTCAAAAATGCCCCGTATAGCTTTTTTAATTCCGAAACAGAAAAGGTGTTTTGTGATACAATAGGCGTTTGCATGGCGGCGAATGACGATCCCCTCATGCTATTTGGAGATCAAATCTATGGTTTAGAGAGAGCCTGGTTTTACTTAAGCAAGCACGAGACTAATTTCCTCGATTTTCTTTCTTGTTGCGTTGCCCTTGTAAATGCGTACTCCGAACAAGAAAAAGATATTAAGAAATGGTTGAAAACAACTATATTAGATTCACTAGACGATTGTCAGATAAACTATGAGCTTCTAAGTGATGCAGATGGCATATTCATTTTTCCAAAGGGGGCAAAAGAACTCGATGATGCTCTTGTATCAGAGCCCTTGGATTGGTTAAAAGAATACCCCCAAGCCCGTATAGCCTTCACAAAAGCCCTGAAAGAATATTCGGAGGCAACAACCACAAACGCCAGTGATATTGCAGATAAATTTCGCAAGGCGTTGGAAACATTTTTTCAGGAATTTTTCGGAGGCGGGCGTTCTTTGGAAAAGTATGTTACTGACCACACCTATGAACAATACCTCAATCAGCGTGGAATTCCAACGGAACTTCGTGATGAGTTTAAAAATACTGTTACAGCATACTACAAGTTTATCAATAATAACGCCAAACACCATGATAGGACAGAGGTTAATATTTTGGAGTATCTCATGTATCAGACAGGTAATATCATCAGGCTTCTAATCACATTGAAGCAGGAGGAAGAGCAAAATGCCGATTAAATATGTACCGTTTATCCCGGAGCCTGTGGAGGGACAGGCTGTACTGGGAAACTTTAGCCGTATCCTCAAGTATAAGGGTGCAGACGATACGTCCATGGTTTTACAGCGTGGAATGCCCCTGTACGAGATGGAAAAGCAGGAAACTGTGGGGGAAAACAAGGAAGGCAACCTGGTTATCCGTGGAGAGTGTGTCTCCGCCTGCGCCTATTTGAAGGAGCAGGGTATCCAAGTGGACCTTGTGTACATCGATCCGCCCTTTGCCAGCGGCGCGGACTATGCCAAGAAGGTGTATCTCCGCCGCAACCCCAAGGTGGCTGAGGCCATTGCCCAGGCGGAACAGGAACTGGACATCGAGGAATTGAAAGCCTTTGAGGAAAAAATGTATGGCGATGTGTGGGATAAGGAAAAGTATCTCAACTGGATGTATGAGAACCTTATAGCCATCAAGAGTGTGATGAGTGAGACGGCATCCATTTATGTTCATCTGGATTGGCACATTGGGCACTATGTAAAAATTTTGTTGGATGAAGTTTTCGGGGAGTCTCATTTCTTAAACGAAATCGTTTGGCATTACTACAATAAAATGCAAGGAAATGTAAATCGCTTTGCTTCAAACCATGATGTAATCTTTCTTTATACTAAGAGTGATAAATATTATTTTAGGACCATTAAGGAAAAACGTGATGAAAATATACGCCAGATTAAACGAATATGGGATTCAAACGCTCAAAAATTGGTCAACGCAAAAGATGAAAACGGAAAAATAGTGTATCAAGAATCCTCAGAAAAGACAATTGATGATGTTTGGCGATTGTCTATGCTTCAACCAGCAGACAAAATTGAGCCGGTTGGATATGCAACCCAAAAGCCAGAAGCTCTTCTTGAACGTGTTCTTAATGCCTCTTCCAACGACGATATGCTGGTCGCCGACTTCTTTGGTGGCAGTGGTGTCACCGCAGCGGTAGCCAGCAAGCTGGGTCGACGCTTCATCCACTGTGACATCGGCCTCAACTCCATCCAGACCACCCGGGATCGGCTGAAAGCCGACGGGGCGCAGTTCGATGTGTTGGAGATTAAAGACGGCGTGCAGCTCTACCGCAACCCCGTCCAGACCATGGACAAAATCAAGACCCTGATCCCCGGCTTGAAAAACGAGGACTCCCTGGACTCCTTCTGGGAGGGTGCCATCACCGACAGCAAGTTGGGTACTATTCCCGTCTATGTTCCCAACCTGATGGACAGCACCTCCAAGCTACTGGATGTGGTGCTGATGAACCGGATCATCCATCAGGCCATTCCCGACCTGGACGCCGGTATCAAAAAAGTCATCGTCTACTATATCGACATCACCAGTGAGGAGGAACTCCGCAAATTCATCGCCCAGGACGACAGCACCACCGTGGAAATTGAGTTGCGTGATCTGAAAACCGTTCTGGATGATGTGGTCATCGGCGACTATGCCAAATTCCATATCGAGGAGCGGAAGGGTGACCTTTTCGGCGGCTATGCCGTGGTGGTAGATACCTTTGTCAGCGACCGTGTATTGCAGAAGATCACCGAATTCAATGAGAAGGCCAGGATGAACGCCACAGCAAAGAAGCCCTTTAAGCCCATTGAGGTCAGCGATGACGGTCTGGAGCTCATCGAATACCTGAGCCTGGATTGCTCCAACACCCAGGGCGAATGGCACTCGGACAGCGAGATCAAGATTGACAAAAACGGCCATGTCATCCGCAACGGTGAAAAAACCAAAGAATTCTGGGATGGGACTATTTGCAGTGAAAAGATGCCTCTGCGATTGAAGATCCGTAATATCTGTGGAGATGAGACGGTGTGGGAGGTAAAAAATCAATGATAGTGTGGTTGCAAAACAATTGGCAGTTCCTGGTTGGAGACATATTAATACCGATTGGGACCTTCATCTTAGGATTGTTCATTGGAAAAGGAATTGAAAAAAAGAAGGCACAATCATCTATCAGTAACGGTAGTGGCAACACGGTTATTCAAAATAGCGAAGTCCATAAATGAAAGCGGTGGAATACTTGTTGCGAAATATTTTTTCCAAATTGTGTTCTAAATCTAATATTGGAACGAATTCCTCCGGGAATATAGTAATTCAAAATAGTACGGTCTCCGGTCCAATAATGGTCAATTGTTCTCCTGAAAGTATGTTGATGGAATTAAAAAGTCAAGGAGACTATACAGCTATACAAACATTTGTTTCGAGTCAACTCGCCAACTTAAAAAAAGTCCACCCATTATATCCAGAATTTAGCGCAACTGTTGACCCTAAATTGAACCGTTTGGTCAGCACCCCAGAAGTAGAAGATGCTTTCAAAAACCACCCTAAAAAAATAAAAAGCACTATTAAAGTAGATCTTAAAAAGTATCCTTATATGCATCAAGGAGAAGCACCGTGGGAATATGCATATCGCACCCAAACAGAGGTAGAAGTAGATACTACATCTTATCAAGAGTATTTGGGTGATGAGCCAGATCCATTTCCACTGGTAACATTCCAACAAGGAATGAAGACAATAATCAAAGCCCCTGAATTTCCACCAGCCTGTGAAGCTTCTATTACATCAGGTGATATTTCTATTCCAGTTAAAATTCGAAGACTTCCAAATTTAAAATACGGTGAAATACTATTCGGAAATGTATCCAAAGATCAGGGATTTGATTTTCGTGTTTCGCTTTTTGAAGACAATGTTAAATTCCATTTTACGAAAAGAGCGGGTGCCGACCTTGATACACTGATATTGATGGAAAAACTTGTGCAAAATATTGGTACTACACGGTCAATCCGTATTGTACAAGGGGCAGTAGAATTTATGCGTGCCACTGTTTCACCATTAGAATGTGATGCAGATATCTTTAAAAATGCTCCGTTATTTATACAATACTTTGAAAGTCTACGCACAATAGAGAAACATTTGAATTGCCATTTTGACCAGATGTATGAGGACCTTACAGTCGATGACTATCGATTAGCAATTATCATGGCGGCTTCTTTACAGGGAAATTGGTGCAGAGAAAAAGAAGCTTTTAATGACGAATTAAGAGTAAGTAGGGAACATTTACCCCACAACATACATGAGAATGGCGGAACAGTTCATGAGCTTTCTGGAGAAATGCAACCTGGTACATTTAGCCTGCATGGAAAACATTTCCGGGCCGTAAAGTATATTGTTGTATTTTCAGATGTAAAGATAAACAATCTTCAATCTGTACAAAAGAATATAAATAGAAAGAAAAAATCAATTTTAATTACATTAAAGCCAGCCAACGGAAATGAGTTTTTCTGGAAATATTCAAAATTAGAGGGCATAGAATTGATTGAAGAATAAAATTGAGGGTGGCTATTTAGTATCTATTATGCTATTGTGTCTTGCTACAAGGAGGCGAGACACATGAACGAAACACTAAGATTGCTGTACGACAGATTCTATACACCTCTGCCCATGGTGGAATTCGAACAAGAAGTGGAAACCTGCCACCGGAAGCTTATTGAGCGACTGGACAAGCCGGAGCGGAAGCTGGTGCTGCGGATCATCGACGCCCAGAACCTGATGATGGAGCAACGCTCCGTGGACAGTTTTATCTGCGGCTTCCGTCTAGCGTGGGAAATGGCAAACGAACTGAATCATTATAAAGAGAACAGGCATCCGTTGTCAGCTGAAGAAGCTGAGGCGGATGCCTGTTCTATGCTATAGAATAAAATTTCCGGGTATAGATGAGGCATTACGGAAACAGATCAATGACCGTATCCTCAAACTGCTTCTCATGAAATACCATCCGCCACTCTACCTGTTCCACAGGCTCAAAATGCAGCGAAGAACAGACTGCGTGAAGTTTTCCATGTTTATCCGGCCCGTAAAGGATTGCTGTAGGACCATCCGCACCGCCGATGATCCCCATGACCATGGCACACGCGGTGGCTACGGGTTGACCGGGGGCGGAAGGGGCTTGCCTGGGCCGGTCACCATCGTCACAGTCCATAATGGTCAAAACACCGTCTGGTAGCTCCGGGGTGACAGTATAGCTCATGGCCACATAGTGGCTGGGGCGCTCCAGCCCAGTGTCCGGCACACGGCTCCAGTCCATAGCCTGGGCTTCATATTCCTGCACGGTCAGGATATGCTCCGTGCCGCCATGGGAAAAGACAGCGGTACCCCCCGGACATCTTACCTGAAAATGTGGGCCAGGGATAGAGACTGGGTCCTGGATGATTGTCAGGGAAAGGCTGCGAATCTCCGGCTTGCGCTTGGTCGCCCAGGGATAGGCGGAGCGCCAGATCATCCACCCGAAATTTGGGTCCAGGCCGTAGTGTTCCACAGCCACTCTGGCCTCGTCTCCCACGGAATACTCCGGGGGCAGACAGGGGTTGTAGGCGGTTCCACAGCCATTGTCTGGGTTTAGATCTTTCCCGTTCAGGTGCAGGATGGCGTGAAAATCCAGATTCATCGGGCTGTCCAAATCGATCTGCATTCGTCGTTCCTGGGTGAATTCTCGGAGGGATTCGGTTTCTGGGTACAGATCCCACCTTTCCATGAACGCTCGGATATCAGAAGGCGCTATCTGCATGCAGAAATCTACGACCAGCCCTTTGCCACACAGGTAGACGGAAGGAATGAGCCAATGGCGGCCCGCCCAGTCAAATTCCTTACGGATGGCCACCTCTTTTCCGGCTTTTCCGCGGCCGGAATGGCCCCAGAAATTTCCGTCATAGAAGACCTTCCACTCCGGGGGCTGCTGAGGTGCATCTGGATTCAGATCCAGGTCATAGAAATCCTCTGTGTATCTGATTTTGCTGTAATCAAATGTGTCCTGTAGTTCATGGAGATATTGCCACGGCTCCTCTATGGGAGAGAGGCCAGTCTGACGGGAAATCTGTGCCAGCACAGTTTTCTGTTCCTCTGTGGGCGGATTATCCGCCAGAAACGCCTGAAACTGCTCGAAGTTCCATTGCCACGCCTGTTCCAGTGCCGCGCTATCGCCGCAGGCAAGAAGTAGACTCAGGAAATCAGAAAAATTCCGCGCCAGAGGATGGACATAGTCGGGTACAACATTCATGGGGCTGACGGCAAACACCATTTCGCCAAACCCGCGAATAAAGCAAAAGTGAATCCCATCCACTCCAGCCCAGCCAATGACTTTGGCCCCCTTGGGGGTGCAAAAATAGGTCTCGTCCCCAGTACGCTGTTCCAGCCCCAGAGGAGCCAAATCGATGCCATACTTTAAGAATTTCAGATAGGTAAGTTTCATTGGAATCTCCTCCCGGTAAGTAGGGTTTCGTCAAATGCCGTCCAGCTCGGTGCCGTAATGCTCCGACCAAAAGCCGTTGTCCAACGCAATGGTAAAGAACGGCGTCATTTTGTTATAGATCTCGGTATCGGTGGGCTTGGGTAAACCCAATAAAAAAGAAGTGAATTCCGGCGTTACCTTACCTTCAATGATTTTTCCGTATTGCCAGGTGCTTTCTTTGAATGTTCCAAACGGAAGTGCCATGGTGATCTCCTCTGTTTCCTCCGTCCAACAGTGGATTTCAAAAGTGGAGGCAGTTTTCAGCTTTTCCGCCATGATCTCCTTCCAGCACTGATTGGTGGGCTCATTATAATCAAAAGCAACATACTCCATAGAGAAATCTCCTCGTAAAATGAAGCAAAAAGTACCGGCATGTGGGAAGAAACGAGTGATGTACTCTGGTGTACAGACCGGTTGCGTTACGGCCCATTTGTCTCCCACGCTTCATGGAGGACACAATACGCATCTGATAATATCACAGTTTTGCACAAAAAGCGATGAACCAGCTTCTGTTCATCCATCCATGTGGCCTGAGGTGAACTGTACGCTTTTACCTCGCAGGCCTCCCGGCATGCGGCTTGAATCGCTTTCTGGATGGAGAGCCACTGACCGTAAGTGCCGCCGTTCAACTGTTTTCTAAGTTTCCGGATGGCGCTCTTATACGCCTTCTCCGCGCCGCTGGGGCCGTTGTAGTTCAGCCGGACGGCCAGTTCCTGAAAGGTCATGCCCTGCTCATTGGGCTGGCCGATCCCCAGATAACAGCGCACCAAGTTCAACTCTCTGGGCTTGAGCACTTCCTCCATGCGCTGGAGAAGCAGCGTCCGGCGCATGAAACGGTCATAGGTCTTGGCAGGATCACCGCCAAAACTAATATCAAAGACACTCTCACCCAGGGACTCAATCTGGAACACGGTGTGGTATTCCTCCAGCAGACGCTTGGCTACTTTGGCGGAGACTTCCAACTTCTCTTGAATGGAGGCCAGAATATCTGTTTCGGTGTCCTGCTCGTGTGTGGCATAGAGGAACGCCACTTGGCGTAGTTGGTAGTAGCGGTCCAGTGGTAGGGACAGAGAAAAAGAACTTTGGGCGGCGCAGTCCTTCATGGCTGTTTCAATGGCGGGAGTGGCGTAGGTCAGCAGCCTGGTTCCCATGGATGGCTCAAACCGCTGTGCCGCCTCCAGCAGTGCCAGCGCACCCTCCTGCTTGAGATCGTCCACCAGATACTCCTGTGAAAATTGTTCACAGTAGCTTGTAGCCAGCATGGTCAGGTATCCCTCGTTCTGGGAAAGCAGAAGCGAAGCGGCCTCTGGATCACCGTCCTGTATGCGCTGGGCAAGTTGCTCGTTGCTGGGACAGGTAGCGTCACAGAGGTACATACTCATGGCTTTTTCTCCCCGGCGAGGCGGGGGCTCGCGCACCCCAGG
>OAUK01000960.1_pt1 | contig 10899 bp, 15 predicted proteins | sample 1495131 | NCBI WGS metagenome assembly OAUK01 (sample SAMEA2580009, study PRJEB22360) | human gut metagenome | biome: human gut; feature: human-associated habitat; material: faeces | place: Denmark | collected 2008/2010 | reverse complement strand
AAAACAAGACAGCAAGAGAATTAGCTCTTAAGAATCTTGTGAAAAAGTCTGCACAGAATTCAGGAAATGCAATAATCGGAATAGACTTTGACTATATCACATTCTCCAATAATATGATTGGTGTCGTTGCTAATGGGACATCAGTTGTGGTTGAAAAGATTGAGCAAGGAGAAGGTTAGCAAGCAATGGCATTGCAATAATTGTAAAAGTGATTTTTAACAAACAAATGTTCAGACTATAAAACCCCCTTGGTATATGCTATAATTTTCTCATAACTTAAGAGAAAAGAGATAGCTATTTTGAAAACCATCAATGATTTAAAACAATATTTTAATGATATTGTTAGAATAATAGATAACAAAAATAGATTTAAGGTTTTGTCATATTTAAAACAGATACCTATATTATGTTTCCTTAATAAAAAATCAGAATTGAATAGAGTATTAAGAGATGCTAATAGCAAAAAATTTCATCCAATTAAAACACACAAAGGTGATATTTATAATGCGAATATTACTGAAAATGTGGGAAGTGAACTTAGCGAAAATCATTTAGTTATAATTGTACAAGGAAAATCAAGTAATATATTGTTCCAATTGAGGGTGATGGAAATAAAATCAATCCACGCTATCAGATAAAGTTAACCAATGATGACCTTGAATATGGACAACTTGACAAAAATCCTTCCAGAATAATTTTTACTGATGTTACAACACTGGATAAGGCAAGACTGAGTAGAAAGATAGGGAAATTATCCTCTACTAAAATGAAAGAAGTTAACAATTATCTGATAAAGCATTTAGAATTGAATATTGAAGCAAAAACCATGGTTGACAAATAAGAACAATGTGATATAATAAAAACATAGAAACATATTTATCAAGCTCGCAAGAGCATTGGCTTCGGCTTTTTCAAGTGGGAATATACATTTTGTGTATATTCCCACATTTTCTACATATTAATATATAGAAGCAATGTTATCAAGTCCTATCATGGACATTGGCGGTATGCTTCTTCAAGGGAGGATAAACCACATATCCTCCCATTTTTATGGATAAAAACGTCACTAAAAGCAGATTTAGTGTATCAAACGGTAAAAGAGCAGAAGATTGATAATACACTGCATTATTCATGAGTCACATTTCAAATAAAATACCAAAGAAAGGTTTATATTTATCTTTTCCATAATCAGTTCTTGGTATTCTTTCTTCTGATTCTCTTAAGTAATCTAAAAATGTTTCATCGACATTTATCCATTCCATATCTTTTTTCTCCTAGTAAAAAGGAACCGGTATTAAACCAGTTCCTATTAATACGATTTTGATAGGCTTCGTAACCTCTATTAATACAGTATTTATTTGGCTCTGTAACCACTATTCATACGTACGTTTTCTAAATTACAATATAAAAGCCGCTAAATTAATGGTGGCCCTGATTTATATCAGCATCGCTATACCATTAAGTGGGTGCTCATATGATACGTCCTCTGTAATTTGATTTTCTCTTTATTCCTTGTATATATACCGTTTTATTTCTACTCGCATAACTTAGCAATCGCATCCTCAACGGTAATGCCTTTTTCTTCGATTGCAGCTAAAAGTTTACTGAGTTTTTCTTCTTTAATAGCAGCTTCAATGCTTTTCTTTTTGCTTTTTAAATCTTTTAATTGTTCCTCCGTCGATGTGATTTTAATTTCTACATCCTGGAGCTGTTCTTCAAGTGTCATATTCTTTTTTGATCTTGCCATAATGATATTCTCCAATCTTGTGTTTTATAAATTTAGTATAACATTATGAGCATATTGTGTAAATGAAAATTTATTCCCGTTTCCAAACCAGGAACAGATGTGTATAATTTGTGCATTTCCACCATAAACTCTTGCACAAGAGAGTCCCAAACACATGAGAGTAGAAGATGGAATTTCTACTTATAATTATCGCGTCATGCTCACGATTAGTACCGAATGTCTATTTGATATGCAGCGTTGCAGCATACATACCACACCCATAGCATTACTGTGGCGGTTATTCTCATTATTTTATGAGAAGCTTCCGTGCTGACCCCAAGAATTCATACATTGTTACTATAGCCTATTCCGTCACCAGATAGGAGAGTAGTATGAGTTTAACTTGTTTCCCAGTTTCGCAATTATAAAACGAATGTCTATTCAGACCATATTGAGTGTTTATACTTATGTATCTCATAAGTCAATGTAAGAAAACTATTGTATCCAATAGAACACTTACATTTGTCGGCAAATTCCACAAATGACAATGGTTATGGGGGTCATACGTTTTAGACCCACCGACGTTTTTTGCGCCTAAAATGGCGCCCAGTGTTGCTCCTGTAGTTCCAAGTGTACCAAGAGCACCAGTTACACTATTTACTCCTTTTAGAAGACTGTTTAATACATTTACAATGCCAGTTAATTCGTTGGCATTCATAACGTTGTTTACAATACTATCCCAGGTATTCCCTAATCTATTTAAGGAACCAGTAAGATTGGTGGCTGATTTTTCTGCCTCGGTTAAAGCGGATTCAGCTCCTTCAGAGTAGTCTACCAGCATCTTATCGAACATATCCATGTTCTGAAGCAAAGCTGCTAGTTTTGTTGCTTGATATTTACCTCCGATGTTTGTGAGTATCTTAGCCCTCATCGGGTCAGCCTCATCCAGTTCATTAAATGTCTTTGCTAAATCCCTCAGTATAGATATTGGATCACGAAGTTGCTCCACTCCGTTGACCATTTCAGTCATTGATGCATTTGCATCATCAAGTGTTCCAACAATCTTAGAAGAAGATATGTTCTGTAAATTGATGAGTAATGACTTAATACCAGTACCAACTTCACTGCCGCCTAATTTGGTTACAGATTCAATAGTACCTATCATTGCTGACAAATCTTCAATGGAGACTCTATAACTTGACGCTACGGTTCCGGCCTCAGTCATGGCGGTTGCCATATCAGCCATTGCTACACTATTGCGATTAGTTATACTATTTTGTCCATCAAGTACAGCATTTAATTTATCTGCTTCACCGTTATATTTATATGCTGCATTTGTGGCTAATACGTATTTGTTGGCAAGTTCTGCTGTCATATCACCTGCTGCTTGAGCCAACAGTGAAGTTCTTGCCATGGATTCACCCTTGTCTCCATAATAACCAGACCGTGACATTTCCATGACTCCGGATAGGTAATCTGTAGCATCTTTGCCAAGATCACTTGCCTTCTCAAACGCTGTAGAGCCTAGTTCTTGAAGCTGTGTCTTTGTCAAATCAGATGTTTTACTTATTTCTGTAAGTATATCATCTAATTCTTTTAAATCAGATATTGCTTCTTTAGTTTCGTGAACACCAGTCATAATTAATGAGCTGACAGATATCCATTGGGCAAATGAATTTGCTGCCTGCGCAAATTGGTCCTTAAATGATTTACCAAGCTTGCCAAGTGAACGCATTAGGCTATCGGTTTTTGACAGTTCATTATTAATTTCATTCCAGCGACTGAGCGATATATTACCACCCTTAAGTTCAGTAACATATTTTTCTAATTGAACCTGTGCTTCTTTAGTAATAGCAGTATTTTTGTTTAAATAGTTTTGTATTTTAACTATCAGTGATGATATTTTTTCATCTGATACTGGCTGCATAAATTTATCATAAGAAAGCTTTGCTTGTTCAATAGATGACTTTACAGCTTTAAATTCTTGCTCGAATTTCTCTGACTGTTCAATTAAATCAACTCCAGACAGATTTTTCATTTTATCAAAGGTTATCTGCAAAGCATTTGTAGTATCTTTAGCTTTTTCTGCGGTGACACCATAACGCTCAAAATCTAAGATAAGCCTATTTATACGATTTTGATATTCACTTGCACCATGCCCATTGTCAATCGAAAGCTGAATTTCTTTTGACTTATCTGCAATTCTTTGACGTAGGTTATATTCTTCCTCAAGCGCCTTATTTACAGCCTTATCCTGGGCAAGTTGATGGCGTTTTTCTTCTGCTTGGCGTGCTTGTTCTGAAGATTCGCGTCCTTTCGCCATAGCATTAACTAGCTTTTCCTGTTCTTTAACAGCCTGCTTTGCTCCAGATTCAATTTCTTTATAGTACTGTTTGACCCATTGGGTAGCTTGTTTATCAGAAACAGCATCTCCAAGTATATCTTTGATGATTCCTGATAGCGCTCGAAACTGCTTTTCGATATCAGCCTTACTCTTTGCAAAATTAGAAAAATCAATATCAGCTTGGATTTCTAATTTTTTTCTTGCTAAGTCTTTTTGAACTTTGGTTAAACTACTATCGTCAATAATAGCTTGAAGAAATATTTTGAAATTATCGTTCATTCATGACTCCTTCCATAATTTATTGCAATAAAAAACACCCTCGCGAAAGGAGAGTGCTAATAAAAGAAGTATCAGTTTTGACACTGATACTCTAATTTGTGTTCTGTTTTTAGATGAATGGTGATATAATTTCTTTATTAAAAAAATGAGGTGAAAACATATGCTCACAAAAGAACAAGAAAACATTTTAAGATTCCTGCTATCATTACCGCGAGACACCAATAATCGAATAACAGTAAGCAGAAAGAATTATAATCTTGATTATTCTGAATCCGACTTTATCAATAAACTGAGAGACATGGAAACTCTCGGCTATTTTGAGATTAAATATTTAACAGGACATCATGATACTTTAAAAACATATATTGAGGTTATTCCCAATAGAGATACTTTATCTTATTTTATGGATAAAAAGAATAAGAAATCTCAAAAAAGAAGAGATTTAATCAAGTGGCTAATACCTGTAATTATTTCCTCATTATCATTATTGTGGAATATACTTAATACGTTGTACTCAACTCACTTAAAAGAATTAATAGACAATCTGACATCTCAAATAAATTAATAGTTGTTATGACGGCAGAAATAAGAGTAAGTGTAGCGATGACTGTTTGTACTACCCATCCATATTTATACATCCAATCAAGAAATTTATCCATTTTTATTTCCTTTCTATGAAAAATTCTCAGTTTGCATCAGTTACAGACGAAATTGCAGTACAATAATTTTCTGCTGGAGTAATCACATTAATTACTTAATTAATACTTGGAATATGGGGGAGATGCGGATAGTAAGTAGTGGTAGGCAGAAAGGGTGTGCCTTGAGCTAGCATATCCTTTTTGTATTGTCTCTACTAATGCAATTTACTTCATCCCAGGCATTCCGAGAGAGGTCACACAAAACTGTTTAATATCCTCTACAGACTTACCTTCATTACACATATTGAGAACTGCGCCGAGGATTCCTGTTGCTCCGGCCTTAAGTCCTTGGAATCGCTGTTCCTTAAGCTTTTCCGTAAATAATTTCTCAAATTCCTTTTCCTGTTGTTTTGTCATATATGATTTCCTTTCATTATTGATTACAAACATATGTTTAGAGTTTATTATTTGGGATAATTTTGGTAAAATATACATGAGTACATATGCGATTGTACAACCACATTACAATCCATTGCACGGCTATGTGCCTGACGTTTGCCTGTGGGAGTATTTTTATACGAATCCTACAAAACGGTACATAGTACCAGAAAGGTCAAATGGTATTTCTAGTGTTTTTTAACACATCTTTGGATTCTCCAAATCAATATCTTCCCTTTCTTGTATGTCACAGTACAGAGGGGAGGTGAGATATGGAGATAATACTAGCATTAATTGGCTCTATCTTTATGCTGGGTGCTGTTTGTTATTTAGGAAGTCTTGTTCTGCTCAAGGACACAAAAGAATTCTTATTTAAAGGATTTGATATATCAGGAACCTTTTTTGATAGAGACAAAACACAAGAAAACTGACACAGGATATAGAGTGTATTGACATAGTAGGAGAGTAGAGTGTTAGTGAACGGAATAGCATCGTAGAAATACGGTGCTATTTCTCTGCATAGAAAAGGATGGAAGAGTAGTTAACTCAACCATCCTTGATTTATTAGCAATTCTTAGCCATATTCTTGAAAACTTCCCAACGTGCCTGTACATTCTCTTTAGCAGCAGATCCGGAACCACAGAGATTTCTGTATTCCTCATTCTGTTCATAGCTACTGAAGAATTCCTTTGCAAGTACCATATATTTATCTTTTCCACCCTTGTACTTAATTACCTTGCACATACCAGCAACAAGCATCGGGATAGAGGTCTTTTTTAGATTTGGAATCTTTTCTGTAATTCTCCTATTAATAGAATCAGCAGCATTGATAATTAAGTCAATTACTTCCTGTTTGTTTTCTTGCACATCAAACCAGCTTATAAACGCCTGGATGTCCTCATTTCTGAACCCAAATTCATGCTCCTTGCTATAACCTGAAGTCAACATCATGATTTCGAGAATAAGATTGCGATCCTCGCTGTTCTTGAAAATTCCGATGCTGAAAATTCTATTCCAGAGATTTAGTACTTTCTTCTCTTTCATAACAGGCTTACCATCTTTCATAACGACTTCACCAGCACGGTTTTTCTTTTCAACTTCAAAAGTATATCCATCAGCGTTTAATATACTTAAAATCTGACCATATAATTCATCACTGATATTCACAGAGTTTTTCTGTGCATTGGTGAGAGGACGGCCAGAATTCTTGCGTCTAAATAATTCAGTGATTTCTCTATTGGTAGCCTCGTGATAGAAGTCGATGGGCAATTCATAATAACTAAGTTTGCTCTTTATTTCCTCGTCCAGTTCTTCAAACTTCTTTCCCCATAATGATTCTGATGGATAGAATGTTTTTCCTTCAATAGTAAAGGGGACATCATCTAACCTTTTTGATAAACGATACTCACCATTTACAAAATCGGCAAAATTGGTTATACGCTGAACGCCATCAATGACAGCATTATTTAATTTAATAACATCGCCAGTTGTTTCATCAACCATACTAACGACGATTGTAACAGGGTCAATTAGGTATTCACGCAACACACTATCAATCAATTCTGTTTTCTGTAGTGCATTCCACTGTCCAGAAGGACGCTGAAGTGGATGCTTAAAATTATACTTACCGTTCTTAACTTCTTTAGCCAAAGTAGGAAGACCACGACGTTTTGATTCTGACCTCATATTTATACCTTCATAAAAAATATCGTTAGTATTTTCTATTTCAGTATAGTCTATATATAAAAATATAGCAAGAAATTTTTGGTGTTTATTTTACCTTTAGACCGACTTTTCTCAGATTTATTTTTAACAACTCAATCAGATTTTCATTACACCATTCAATATATGTAGACCAAAAATCTGGTGTAGATGTTTGATAATAATTAGCTCCATGCTGACTATTTGAGGCCCAGGTTACAACTTGCATTGCATTAAAATTGTTTTTATAATGCATACCTTCTACATCAATATATATTTCTGCCGAATTATTGGATAACAGTTGACCTGTGGCTGAATTTAGAAAAGCTTCGGTACGTTCATATACATTTGGATAAAATTCAGGATCTTTGTAATATTGCTCATCAATACATTTGATAAGTTGCTTTTTTGCTTCTTCAACAGTGGCTTTTATGGCCTTATCGCATAATACCTGTATATAATTCTTTAACTCTACAGGCGTTCTAAATACTTTACTCGCCATTACAATACCTCTTGGGCATGACAAAGTAATGGCCTATAATCCAATAATACGGTCGTGGTTCTTCGTGAAATAGATAATAATTATATGCATCGGCTACAAGTATTCCGAGTATCGTAATGATAATCCATACTATTGAAAACGGCAAACATATCACACCGTCATAATTAAATGGCATATTGGAGTAGTCCCACATTAGAGGATGATTTAGAACTTTCAGCGCTTCACCGATAAACAGCTCAAAGCTAGTTACAATAGCTGACCCAATAAAACCTTGTAGAATTAAGTCAAGATTCCAAGATATTTTGTTGTTAATCTGATCAAAGAGCAAGAGGGAGATACCGCCAACGCAACCCATGAGAGGATAACTTACATTTCTATAAGTCACTTCCAACGCAATATATGTACAATATCCAACCAAAAAAAGTGTAAGTAATTTAGCCAAGATATGTGTCCATTTTCTTTTGTTCATATACTTAATCCCCTTTGATACTGGTCTCACCATTGCGTTCGGCTTCAGCCTGGTCATGAATAATCTCCGCTAATTTCCCAATAAATTCGTCTTTCAATTCGTTAAGCGGGACATCCTTCAGGACCGTAAACAGATTTGATAGGAGAGTGGTGATATCCTTCTGTTCTGTGATGAATCTTTCGATAACAGTGTATAATTTGACTTTTAAAGTGATTTCCTTCTTCTTCATGACAATCCAATTTCTAATCATATATTTTTCCTCCAATATTATTTTTTGCTCTTCTTTTCAAGAACTTTCATTTTCTTTAATTCATCATATGTTATCCAACCGCCGCGTTTTAGATTACGACATATAAACACCAAGTTTATATCATGCAATTTATATCTAAATAATTTCCTTTTAAGTAAACTAACTGAATCTGGTTGCCCCTTGATATCGTACACGATAAAAGTTCCATCAGAGTACCAAACATCGTAATCACTAACATACTTTATAGGTAATATCTTTTCTCCACTTTTCATGGTGAATCCATCTTGAAGTACATATGTGACCTGGCGCTCAAATTTAGTAATTTCGCCACTTGCAAGCTTAGGCTCGATAACCTCTTTCATAAATTGCATTTCTGTCAATGAATCATATTTAATTCCTTTGTAAGTTCTTTTTTGCTGTCCCGCTTTACTTATATCTACGTTGTAAAGAGAGCGTTTTCTTGCTGCTATTGTCTATTCACCTCTTTAACATAAAAGGAACTCCACCAGATTACCTGACGGAGTTCTTAATTAATGATTATGCTGCAATTCCAAATTCTTTTTTTAGTTTTTCTACTAGATATACTTGACCCTTGCCAGTAATAAGAGTCTTTGTATAAATACTTGTGCCATATGCAGTATTTTTGGTTACTTCAACAACTTTGAAATAGCCTGACTCTATGTACTTCTGATATGGGTTATTATTCTGCATTAAATATCCATTAAACCTTAACCACTCAAATAACCTGTTTCGACCAATTTTTATATTTTCCTTTTTTACAAGTTTTGCAAATTCTCCAACGTCTACAGTATCACTTGACTCTGTTACATGCTTTGCAAATTCGGTATATGGTTTGTCCTCTTCAATTTTTTCAAGTAAGGGAGTGGTAGCGGATTCAACTTCCAATTGTACCAGTTCTTTGGAAGCAAGAACACCATCTTGACCACCATTATAAATCATTAATAACAGATGTGCTTTTTTATCAGAGTTTATTACTTTACGCATTGCAAAATATTCTCTCCGTAGTTTCTTGCGGATTTTTTTCGACTGTTCTGTTTTCATGAAACCAACAAGCAACATGTAGCCTTGCTCAGACAGTAAATATATATTAGTTGAATTAGAAATAGACTGTCTGTTCATGAAATTCAATAAAAACTCGGTACTTTGTAAGTACCCACTTTTTAAATCTAAAATATCAACCCCAACTTCAAATTCATCTATATTTTCATTTATTAGCTGATTGATTTTCTTTAGTGGTTGCCCATGAATTTCGGAAATGGTTTTTGCTAATATCACTTTTTGATTTTCACCAAAACCGCCTTCGATAATAGGTATCTCAATCCCCATAAATATCTGTGTTCCATTATTTTTTAATTCATTCATACTTTGTACCTCAACTTTCTATAATCCCTCTGAATTAGTTAATAGAAGAGTAGTGAGCGCCGTCAGAGGTATTCGGCTTCGACGGGTAATTACTCCGTCTATTCACTACTCAAGAAACAGGCTCAATGACTTCCTGCTTTACAGATATAAAAAATACCTGTATCAAACCATTGTCTCTCATACAGATATTCTCTTTTTAAGTTCTGAAATATAAAAAGAACCTCAACTATAGTCAAGGTTCCTTAGAAAATGTGCTTCTAAAGAAGCTTTTAAACAAATGTTCTGAATTGTATAATCTCCCAAGTATGTTATAATAATCCTGTGGTGGAATGACTATCCAAAAGATAGTTGTAGGAGGGCCAACGAGTAGTCAGTACGGTCGCCAGAAATGGCAGGCGTTAGCCTATAGATCTCACTTAAGTACGGTTTTGATAGACTTTTCACATAGATATCAAATAAGTATTGAGGTGAGGTTTTATGGAATTCAGAATAAATTCTGTATTTATGGTTCTACTAATCGTTTTAGTAGCAATCATCAAGTACGCCTAATATCTGATGAAAGTTGGTGGGATTATTATCATCTTGGTAGTAATGATCATACTATCAGAACATGTTCATATATTGTAAAGAGCGGTTTCTTATGAAGCCGCTCTTTCATATTTCAAACTAAGTAACTATGTCGTCATATTTCATTGGTAACGCTAAAACTTCAGGTTCTAACTTGTCGTGGTATATATCATCTCCGCCAGCGGCTACATAACATTTTCCAACTTCTTTAAAAGTCTTTAACCCTTCCCTTGAGACATAGCCTTGTTTGGTGAATTCCATATGTAACCGATACAAAGTGGATCGGAATGAAGAAATTGTGCGCTCATTATCCATATCAATATGGTCTTTGAGCATAGTCTTTATTTCTTTGACATCGTTATGTGTATCGGATTCATAAGAAGACAATAAGTCAATTTGCCTTTGCTGACGTTCTATGTTTGTCATAATTTCGCGTTTTTCCTTCATGGATTTTGTTTCAAGTTTCGTATTAGGAAACCATTTACAAAAGATCCCAGCAAATTTGTCAAAGCAAATAATCATCAAACCGAGTATAATGATTATACTAGCCCAATCATAAGAGAGCAGTTCTTTTAATTCTGACATTTTTCAAGTTTACCTCC
>OAUK01000957.1_pt1 | contig 10922 bp, 9 predicted proteins | sample 1495131 | NCBI WGS metagenome assembly OAUK01 (sample SAMEA2580009, study PRJEB22360) | human gut metagenome | biome: human gut; feature: human-associated habitat; material: faeces | place: Denmark | collected 2008/2010 | reverse complement strand
GGAGCAGCTTGGAGGGGGATTCTTTGGCGCGGTAGGAGCTGCAATCGGAAGAACTGCAGCCGGAGGAACTGTAGCCGGAAGCACCGCAGCTGGAAGCACCGCAGCCCAAAGAACTGCAGCCGGAGGTCCCGCATCCGGATGCCGCGCCAGGGCACGCTCCCGCCTTGGCCTTGCATATCATCTGGGTCATAGTACCCATGGGGCAGTAGACGCACCAGGAGCGGGGGCGGAACAGGGCCATGGTGGCCAAACCTAAAATGGTGGAGGTCAGCATGACGCTGTAGAAGCCAAAGGCAAACTGGGCGGTCCACAGGGGAAGGCCGGTGCCGTGATAGGCGTGCTGCCAGGGCAGGCGGAAGGTCCACAGCACTGTGACTGCCTGCTTTAAGCCGGATGTACCCCTGAACACCAGGTAGGTGTTAAAGAGCATCTGGCAGAACATGACTAAAAAGAATACAAGGAAACCATAGCGGAATGCTTTGGATTTCATCCACCCGGGTATCTCACGGTTAGGCGACAGATGCAGTTTTTTGCCGAGAATGGAAAACAGCTGTCCCCTGCCGCAGTAGCGGTTGCAGTAGAGCTTGGAGCCGGTGGCAATGGAGATGGCTAAGGGCACCAGAAAACAAATCAGGCCCAGCCATGCAAACATGATGTTGAAGAATCCCAGAAACAGATACAGCAGGGATGCAATCCAGAGATAATCGTACCAGTGTTTTTTCGCTTTAAGGGCTGGCTTATTCATGGCGGTTTCCTCCTGTCTGGGCAGATTCTGTTTCCTGATGGCTGCGGGGAAGAATGGATATTACGCTGGCCGGACATTCCTTTGCGCAGAGGCCGCATCCCACACAGGTGTCCTGATTGACCACTGCGTAGGAACCCTTAAACACGGAAAGGGCCTGGCGGGGACATACCTTAAGACAGCAGCCGCAGGCCACGCAGGTACCGGCATCCACACGGGCAAGATTCTTGGATAAATGACTCATGATAAAACACCTCATAATTATTTGATGTATCAAAGATATCATAAAACAGGAAAGGTTTCGGTGACCGGGGTCACACAGGACACTGTAACAAAAATACAAAAGGAGCTGGAACATGTATGCCAGGGAAAGGAGAAGTATATAAAATGGACCGCGGGGATTTGATTAAGCAGATAGAGAGCTACTGCCCATATAATGAACAGGAGGAGGCAGACCGTCAGATGATTCTGAAATGCCTGAAGGAGGAAGAGGATATATTTGACAGGGGAAAATGCCTGGCTCACATGACAGCCTCGGCGTGGGTGGTGAATCCTGGCCGGACAAAGGTTCTGATGGTATATCACAATATATATAAATCCTGGTCATGGCTGGGGGGACACGCGAACAATGAGCAGGACCTGCTGCAGGTGGCTGTGAGGGAGGTAAAGGAGGAAAGCGGGCTTGCCAGGGTACGGCCGGTATCGGAGGATATCTACAGCCTGGAAGTCCTGACTGTGGACGGACATGAGAAGCGGGGGGCCTATGTGGGTTCCCACCTGCATTTGAATGTCACCTATCTTCTGGAGGCAGATGAGAACGATGCCCTGTTTTCAAAGGCAGATGAAAACAGCGGGGCAGCCTGGTTCGGGCTGGAGGACTCGCTTAAGGCATCCTCTGAGCCGTGGATACGCGGGCGGATTTATGCCAAGCTCAATGGGAAATTAAAGAAACAGGGATAAGGGATAAAACACAGGCCGGGTCCATCTCAGGAACCGGCCTGCCAAAAAGGGAATGCAAAAATGTGTGATGGCTTATTATTTTAACTTACTGATTTCCTTATCAATATCAGCTGGTGAAACCAGACCGACTGACTTGGATAACACCTCGCCGCGCTTAAAGTAGATAAGGGTGGGAACACTCATTACCTGGAAACGGGCCGCCAGGTCCATCTCCTCATCAATATCTACTTTATAAAAATGTACATCTGAAAATTTGTCTGCCGCCCGTTCTATGACAGGACCCAGCATCTTACAGGGACCGCACCATGTTGCAAAGAAATCCACAACCACCAGCTCGTCGCCGGCGTTTACAGCCTGCTCAAATTCATCCTTATTTAAATGTTTCAATTCCATAGTTATTACCTCCAGGTTTTCTCTTTTTTGTGTTTTGCTCTATTGATTATAGGATACCACATTTTGTACTTGTGTTATGTGATAAAAGTCACCGAACATTCATTCTTTAATCTTATATATAAGCTTGCAATATTAAGCTGTTCTAATATAAATCAGTTTTCTGTTACTGTTTCATAGGGCCAGTCCACAATTCCGCCAAAATCATATACATGTTTGTATCCCAATTCCACCAGCTGGTCCGAAGCGCGTTTGCTGCGGATACCGGTGCGGCAGTGGACCAAAAGCACTGCTTCCGTGTCAGGAAGTTCTACGGGTTTCGTATCACCTATGGACTCCACCGGTACCAGAATGGAGCCGGGAATATGTCCGGCCGCATATTCTTCCGCCGTGCGCACATCCACTACCGTGGCATTGCCCTCGTCCATCATCTGCTTTGCCTCCTCGGCAGTGATTTTATGATATGCCTCCTCGGATGTCTCATCAGCCGGTTCTTCTGCGGGAGACGGAGACGGACTCTGTGTTGAGGCCATGGCTTCCCTGGGGACGGCGGGGCTGCAGGCGGCTAAGATGGCGCTGCATATAAGGACAGCTGTAAAAATCGTACCTTTCATGTGTTTCCTCCTATTCTGTAATCAAAACTCGTACAGTTCATACTGTAACTATAATATATACAGTTATATATGTCAAGGGGATTCTTAACTTTTTTTGAAAAATATTGTTTGAGGTATAAAAATCCTGCATTCTATGCTATACTTATGCCTAAAGTGGAGAAGTATGCATAGAGATGGAGAATGTTATGTCAGTGAAAGAACAGGACAATAAATATGCCATAGACGTTGCAGAAGTGACCAAGGTATATAGATTATATGAGAAACCCATTGACCGTCTGAAGGAATCCATGAGTATTTCCCATAAGAATTACCACCGGGATTTTTACGCGCTGAACCAGCTGTCCTTCAGGGTAAGAAAGGGAGAGACGGTGGGAATCATCGGCACCAACGGTTCCGGCAAATCCACCATATTAAAAATCATTACCGGGGTCCTTACCCCTACCACCGGGGAGGTAAAGGTGGACGGCAAGATATCGGCTCTGTTAGAGCTGGGTGCCGGATTCAACATGGATTATACAGGGATTGAAAATATATATATGAACGGCACCATGATGGGCTATACGAAAAAGGAGATGGACGCCAAGCTTCAGGACATCCTGGAATTTGCGGAAATCGGGGATTTCGTGTACCAGCCGGTAAAGACTTATTCCAGCGGTATGTTTGTACGGCTGGCTTTTGCGTTGGCCATCAATGTGGACCCGGAAATCCTCATTGTGGACGAGGCCCTTTCCGTCGGCGATGTGTTCTTCCAGTCAAAATGCTACCGCAGGATGGAGGAAATCCGCCAGAAGGGGACAACCATCCTTATGGTGACCCATGATATGGGAAGCATTATCAAATACTGTGACCGGGTGGTGCTGCTGAACAAGGGGGAATTCATCGCAGAAGGCCCTGCCGGCCGGGTGGTGGATATGTATAAGAAGATCCTGGCCGGACAGCTGGACGCCTTAAAGGCGGAATTAGAGCGGGAAAGACAGCAGAAGGAGAGTCTGACAGGGGAAATCGGGCAGGAAGATGCGGGCAGCGGGGTACTAACCGGAGTAGGAACAGAAGAAACGGAAACTGCCGGGAGCCGGGCTGGGGCAGGAACAAAATCCGGCGGTGTGGAAATGTCTGATTTTTCCGGCGGGATGGGATTAGAGGGAAGCCGTCTCATGAAAGACCAGCTGACCATTAATTATGACCGTACAGAATACGGGGACGGCCGGGCCGAGATTGTGGACCTGGGTCTTTTTGACGAGAGGGGAAATATCACCAACCTTCTGTTAAAAGGTGAGATGTTTACCATAAAAGAACGGATTCATTTTAATACAGAGATACAGTCCCCTATTTTTACCTATACTATAAAGGATAAAAAGGGTACGGAGCTTACCGGCACCAACACCATGTTTGAAGGCGCCGAAATCCAGCCTGTGAAGCGCGGGGATGAGTATGTGGTGGAATTCACCCAGAAAATGACACTCCAGGGCGGGGAGTATCTGCTGAGCATGAGCTGCACCGGTTTTGAGCAGGGAGAGCATGTGGTGTACCACCGCCTGTACAACGTGACCAATATTACGGTTATTTCCAATAAAAATACGGTTGGGGTGTATGATATGGAGTCCCAGGTAAAGGCTGCGAAGATAGAGGCCGGGAAGATAGAGGCCGGTAATGCGGGCCCAACTGTGAACGGAGGATTATAACTTTCCATGAAGGACATCAGTTATGAAATATTAGATTTATTCAGACAATACGGAAGCAGTCCTGAGGGCATCAGGAAGGCCCTGGACAGCCAGTCCGGGCCGGAGGTGCTCCACGCCCTGTCTGATATAAGGGAGAATCTTCTGGAGTGGCTGGATTATACTGGCTGCGGGGAAGTGCTTCAGATTGGTTCGGGCTATGGCGTTCTGACAGGACTGCTGGCCTCCAGGTGCGCCCATGTGGCAGTGATGGACGAAGTAGATGAAAACCTGGCTGTAAATCAGGAGCGCAACAAGACTTACACCAATATCACATATGGCTATAGGGCAGGGGATGAGACAGGACAGCCGGAGCCGTCATTTGACCTTGTGGTCATGGCCGGACTCAGAAAAGGCCAGGAAATACAGGACGCAGCTGCCTTTGGCGCCTCCTTTCTGAAACAGGAAGGCCGTCTGGTCATTGCGTGTGAAAATGCATTGGGGCTCAGGTACCTGGCAGGGGCAGACCATGAGGAAGGCTTCTGTACCAGAAAACAGGCGGAGGAAGCCTGCCGGGAAGCAGGACTTGCCCGGGCGGACTTCTATTATCCGGTGCCCGACCACAGAATGCCCATATCACTCTACTCAGACCGGTATCTGCCGGGAAAGGGAGACATCACCAGCCCGTCTGTGTCCTATGACGGTCCGCGGTATGCCTGCCTCAATGAAGGGGAGGTATATGACCGTCTGATTGAGGAAAATGACTTTGGCCGGTTTGCCAATTCCTTCCTGATTATTGCATCTAAGGACGGCCGGCAGGAGAAAACCATTTTCGCCAAGTATAACCGTACCAGAAAAGAGGAATTCCGCATCCGCACCACCATGGGGGAACTGGACGGAGAGCGCCGGGTGGAGAAGGCTGCCCTTGAAAGCGCAGGAAGATACCACATCCTTTCCCTGAAAAATAAGTGCCGGCAGTTAAGGCAGCTCAACCCCAGGGTCAGAATCCTGGAGCCGGAGATATCCGCAGACGGCAGCAAGGTGGAGTTTGGTTTTCTGGAAGGCATTACCCTGGCAGAACGTCTGGGCCGGTGCATCAGAGACGGAAGGGCGCCTGTGGAGGAAATTAAGGCGGCGCTTCAGTTTCTTTATGATGTGGCGGAGGATCAGATTGTTCCCTTTGCCGTGACGCCGGAGTTTACCCGGACCTTTGGGCCGGTTCCGGATATAGATGATGTTTCTTATAAAGTAAGCAACATTGACGGGCTCTTTGAGAATCTGATGATTACAGAAAAGGACGGGGATGAGAAACTATACTGCCTGGACTATGAATGGGGCTTTGATTTCCCGGTTCCTGCCCGCTTTGTACAGTACCGCAATCTGGCTTATTTCTATTATAAATACCAGGGATTGATGTCATATGCCGGCCTGGAAGAATTTTTACAGGAGTTTGGCATAGGAAGCGAGATGGCGTCTGTGTACGCATCCATGGAGGACGCCTTCCAGTCCTATGTCCACGGGGACGCTGTCCAGGGATACCTGGTGAATTACCAGCAGAAAGTGACGACCCTGTCTGAGCTTAAGGAGACGGACCAGGCTCTCTCCCAGGCAAAGGACCGCATCAGCCAGCTTCAGGCAGAGGTGGAGGAAAAGAACCTGCAGATCCGCAAAGAGCAGGAGGTGCAGCGCCTGACCAATAACCATGTGGCAAATCTGGAAGTGATGATTAAGGACCTGCGCCATGAAATCGACGAGCTGGGCAAGCTGGCAACCTATCTCAACGGGCATGAAGCCCTTGTGTTCAAGGCCCGGCGCAAGCTGGGAGCCCAGGTCAACAGAGCATTTCCAAGGGGAACCCGCAAGCGCAAGATACTCAACTACTGTTTTAACACAGTGAAGCACCCGGTGCGTTACGGAAGGCTGTACGCCACCAAAGAGGGACGCAACCAGATAGAAGGCGATTTTAAGATTGGCGAGGATTATCTCAAATACGGCAGGCTGGTATTCCCCAGTGTACCGGGCAAGGGAGGATATATGGACTCTGGCAGCGGCGAAACGTGGGACGGCCCAATGGTTTCCATCGTGATTCCCTGTTATAATCAGGTCCACTATACCTATGCATGTCTCCAGTCCATCCTGGAGTTTACAAAGGATGTCACCTACGAGGTCATCATTGCCGATGATGTGTCCACCGATGCAACGGCAGAGCTGGGCCGGTATGCAGAGGGTCTTGTAATCTGCAGAAATGAGACAAATCAGGGGTTCCTGCGCAACTGCAACCAGGCGGCAAAGGCTGCCAGGGGAAAATACATCATGTTCCTCAACAATGACACCAAGGTGACAGAGGGCTGGCTCTCTTCCCTGGTGAACCTGATTGAGTCCGATTCCACCATTGGCATGGTGGGTTCCAAGCTGGTGTACCCGGACGGACGCCTGCAGGAAGCAGGAGGCATTATCTGGAGCGATGGTTCCGGCTGGAACTACGGCCGTCTGGATGATCCGGACAAGGCGGAATATAATTATGTAAAGGATGTAGACTATATATCAGGGGCAGCCATCCTTCTGAGCACGGCCCTGTGGAAGCAGATTGGCGGATTTGACCAGCGGTTTGCCCCGGCTTACTGCGAGGATTCGGACCTGGCTTTTGAGGTGAGAAAGGCCGGATACAGGGTTGTATACCAGCCTCTCTCCAAGGTAATCCACTTTGAGGGCGTTTCCAACGGTACAGATGTAAACGGAACCGGCCTGAAACGCTACCAGGTGGAAAACAGTGAAAAGCTGAAGGAGAAATGGGCTGAGGAATTCAAAAAGCAGTGCGTCAACACCGGAAATCCCAATCCGTTCAGGGCCAGGGAGCGCAGCCAGGGAAAGAAAATCATCCTGGTGGTGGACCACTATGTGCCCACCTTTGACAGGGACGCGGGATCCAAGACAACCTACCAGTACCTGAAGATGTTTCTGAAAAAGGGCTATGTGGTAAAGTTCCTGGGAGATAATTTCCTTCATGAGGAGCCCTATACCACCACCCTTCTGCAAATGGGAATTGAGGTACTCTACGGAGACACATACGCAGCAGGCATATGGGACTGGTTAAAGACAAATGGAGACGAGATATCATTTGCGTACCTGAACCGTCCCCATATTGCCACCAAATATGTGGATTTTATAAAAGATTACACCAATATGAAGGTGATTTACTATGGACACGACCTGCACTTTCTGCGTCTGGGAAGGGAATATGAGCTGACAGGGGATATCAACATCAAGAGGGAGGCGGATTACTGGAAATCCGTGGAGCTGACCATGATGCACAAGGCAGCTGTTTCCTATTATCCTTCCTATGTGGAAATCAATGCCATACACGCCATTGACGGAAGCATTCCCGCAAAGGCCATTACGGCGTATGTCTATGACACCTTTCTGGATAACATACAGGATGACTTTGCAGAGAGGGAAGGACTGCTGTTTGTAGGCGGTTTCGCCCATCCGCCCAATGCGGATGCAGTGCTGTGGTTTGCCAGAGAAATATTCCCGCTTATACGCAGGGAACTGCCGGATGTGAAATTTTATGTGGCAGGATCCAGGGTGACAGATGAAATCAAAGCCCTGGAGGAGCCGGACAATGGAATCATTATCAAAGGTTTTGTAAGCGAGGAGGAGCTGGCGCAGCTTTATGGCCATTGCAGGGTGGTGGTGGTGCCGCTCAGATACGGAGCCGGCGTGAAGGGTAAGGTAGTGGAAGCTATATACAACGGAGCGCCCATTGTGACCACATCCACAGGGGCAGAGGGGATTCCCTTTGCGGACACCGTGCTGGAAATAGAGGACCAGGCAGAGCTGTTTGCCGGCAAGACCGTTAAATTATATCAGGACAATGAACGTTTAAACCAGCTTTGCCGCAGGACCCAGGATTATATTAAGAAACACTACAGTCTGGACGGGGCCTGGAAGGTGGTAGAGGGAGACTTTCGTTGATTCTTCAGGGCCGCGTGGGCTGCACAGCCGGCATGTCTGGATAATGCAGCTGCGTTTAAGGCCCACAGTACAGGAGGGAATGTTGAATGCAGGCTATTTTGTTGGCCGGCGGTCTGGGGACCAGGCTTCGCAGTGTGGTGAGCGACCGGCCCAAGCCAATGGCGTTGATTGAAGGGAAGCCTTTTATGGAATATGTGACCCGTGAGCTGGTCCGCCACGGGATTACGGATATTGTCTTTGCCGTGGGATATAAGGGAACTATGGTGGAGGAGCATTTCGGCGATGGGGCGGCTTTCGGGTTCCATGCCGGGTATGCTTATGAGGAGACGCTTCTGGGAACGGCCGGGGCCATTAAGAATGCAGGCAGGTTTATTACAGAGGATCGTTTTTATGTGCTGAACGCGGATACATTTTACCAGATTGATTATACCCGGCTCCTGAGACAGCAGGACAGCCAGAATCTGGATATGGCTCTGGTACTGCGCAGGGTGCCTGATGTTTCGCGGTACGGACAGGCAATTTTGGACCGTGACGGATTCCTGACCGGGTTTAATGAAAAGACAGAGGATGCAAGGGAAGGGACAATCAACGGAGGCATTTACCTTATGAAACAGCAGCTGCTGGATGAGATACCCGAGGGAAAGGTGTCGCTGGAAAATGACATGATCCCTAAGTGGCTGTCAGAGGGAAGGCGCCTGGGAGGATTTGTCAATGACGGATATTTTATTGACATTGGCATTCCGGAGGCGTATTTCCAGTTTCAGGAGGATGTGAGGAATAAAGTGGTCATTTGACAACCTAAACGAAAGACAGAGAGAGGAGACACATATGGTAATCAGAGGAAGGGCGCCTTTAAGGGTCAGCTTTGGAGGCGGCGGTACAGATGTGGCACCATTCTGCGAGGAGCAGGGAGGGGCCATCATCGGAAGCACCATCAATAAATATGCCTACTGTTCCATTGTGCCCAGGGAGGACGACCAGATTGTGGTTCATTCCCTGGACTTTGATATGACAGTGAAATATAATACCAGGGAAAATTATGTGTATGACGGAAAACTGGATTTGGTAACAGCGGCTCTTAATGCCATGGGTATTGACCAGGGCTGTGAAGTGTATCTCCAGTGCGATGCGCCTCCCGGATCCGGCCTTGGGACTTCGTCCACGGTTATGGTGGCTATGCTCACTGCCATGGCCCGCTGGAAGGGAGTGATGATGGATGCCTATGCCCTGGCTGACCTGGCTTATCAGGTGGAGCGCCTGGATTTAAAGATTGACGGCGGGTACCAGGACCAGTATGCGGCTACCTTTGGAGGATTCAATTTTATTGAGTTCCACGGACGCAACAATGTGGTGGTTAACCCTCTGCGCATTAAAAAGGACATCATACATGAGCTCCAGTATAATCTCCTTCTCTGTTATACCGGAAAAATCCATGTCTCTGCCAATATTATCAAGGACCAGGTGCAAAACTATGAGAAAAAGGACGCCTTTGAGGCCATGTGTGAGGTAAAGGCCCTGGCCTATGCCCTGAAGGATGAGCTGTTAAAGGGAAATCTCCACAGTTTCGGCAAGCTTCTGGACTATGGCTGGCAGAGCAAGAAGCGCATGAGCAGCAAGATAACAAATCCCCAGATTGACCAATTATATGATGAGGCCCTGAAGGCAGGCGCCCTGGGAGGCAAACTTCTGGGAGCAGGCGGAGGCGGGTACTTACTCATGTACTGTCCATACAATGTGCGCCACAAGGTGGCTGCCCGTATGGAGCAGGCAGGCGGACAGCTGGCGGATTGGAATTTTGAACTGCGGGGCGCCCAGAGCTGGGTGGCAGACGAGTCCAGATGGCAGTATGATCAGGTGAAGGTCCATATGCCTAATGGCGAGTACCGGTTTAACATTTAATGTTAAATTACCGGACAGGATTCACACAAGGAATATAACATACAGGATGGATGTGCAATGGATCGAGTTGTTTTTTTGGACCGGGATGGGACTCTGAATGAGGAAGTGCACTATCTGCACAGGACTTCGGACCTTAAGCTCCTTCCTGGAGTGCCGGAGGCGCTGCGGATGTTAAAGGAGGCAGGGTACCGTCTGGTGGTGGTTACCAATCAGGCAGGAGTGGCCAGGGGATATTATGGGGAGGAGGACGTGAAGAACCTTCATGTTTATATGAACCATATCCTGGAGTGCATGGGGGCGTCCATTGACGCATTTTATTACTGTCCCCATCATCCGGAGCACGGAATCGGCCCATATAAGAAGGAGTGCAGCTGCCGCAAGCCGGGTACCGGCATGTTTGAGGAGGCCGCACAGCGGTTTGAAGTGGATAAGCCTCATTCCTTTATGATAGGAGATAAACTGCTGGATGTGGAGGCCGGGAATAACTACGGCCTCACCACTATTTTGGTGGGAACCGGTTATGGAAGCGGGATTCGCAGCCAGGAGGAGAAGGAAGGGATACCTCCGGTATATGATTTTTACGCGGAGGATCTCGTAAAGGCAGCTCAGTGGATTATTGAGAAAGGACAGGCGGACGTAAGATGAAAGAGATGGAGTATCTGGAGGAACTGACCGGATGCCAGC
>OAUK01000956.1_pt1 | contig 10926 bp, 6 predicted proteins | sample 1495131 | NCBI WGS metagenome assembly OAUK01 (sample SAMEA2580009, study PRJEB22360) | human gut metagenome | biome: human gut; feature: human-associated habitat; material: faeces | place: Denmark | collected 2008/2010 | reverse complement strand
TATGCCCATGAGAATTGAAAACATACAAGGTCCGGCCAGATCTCCCACTGTCTTTGACACATTAAGCCCTGATTCAGCAAAAGCGGAGGCCCACTGGCTCATAGCCTGTTCCGATGCCCCTGCGCAGACCATAATAAAAATAAAAAGCCAGAACAGGCTGCTTTTTAACAGTCCCCGAATCCCCATCTCCTGCCCATCCTCTGTCAGTGCCAGAATGGGAACCCGCGAAAACAGGACAGCGTTCATAACAGGGACTGCTGCCCAGAGAAGGGCCAATACCCGCCAGCTGTTCAGACCTGCTGTCTGAAAAAAGACAGTGGACAGTACCACCACGGCCACGGACCCCCAGCAGTAAAAAGAGTGCAGCAGGCTCATGGCCGCATCTTTGCGGGCCGTTGGACAGGCTTCCACAATGGGGCTGATCAGTACCTCTATGATGCCTCCCCCCACTGCGTACAGGGCAACGCACACAAGCAGTCCTCCAAAATGTCCCGGAACCATATCCGGCAGAAAGCTCAGCCCGGCCAGCCCCAGGGCAGCGAACACATGAGCCGCCACAATGCATGTCCTGTATCCAATCCTGTCCACAAACCGCGCCGACAACAGGTCCACCGCAAGCTGAATGCCAAAATTCACCGTAACCATCATAGCAATGCGCGCCAGAGATATGCCATAGCTTTTCTGGAAGGTGAGAAATAAAAGCGGAGCAAAATTATTGACCACTGCCTGGACCACATATCCCAGGTAGCTGGCATTCAATGTTTGGTTATAATTATCTTTAAGGGCCACTTATGCGGTCCCTCCTCCCCGTTTCCTTCATTCCGTTTTCTTTATTCCGTTTCCTTCATTCCGCTTCCTTCATTCCGCTTCCGGCAACCCCCTAAAGAGCGGCCTCGTGTTCCCGGCCATAGACCTCAATCTGCGTCAGGGCAGGGAAGGGGGAAGGATCGTCTGCCTTTATGAGCTGCCCGAAGGTAAGCCATGTGATACCCTTGCGCTCCAGGCTGATGATATGAGGTTCAACGCTCTTTTCAAGCTCCACGGTCTCAGAGGTTCCGTCGGAAAAGGTAAATGTCACCTTCTCCCACCAGTTGTCATGAGGAAAGTCAGCCCTTGTATAGAGGACAATCTGGTCAAAATCCACGGGGCGGCCAAACTCCAGCGTCATTTGGGCATCGTCCTGCATATTGATTCCCCATGACTCATATGGCCACTTTCCATGGGACAGGTTTGCCGTCACACCGTCAATGGCGTTGCGGGCCGCAAACACAGCCTCTCCCCTGGTTTCCACATTGGCGTGGGCGTGGGGATAACATTCCTGGCCCCTGTGCTGGTCCATAACGTTCTTGGCCAGATTCCGGTATGATTTAATTTCATAATCCCTGGCATACCGCATAGTCAGATAGTGGCGCTCTCCTGTAAATGATTTGGGGTTATAGGATGTCTTACCCTCTGCAAAGGGAACCTCATAAACCAGCTCATTTCCCGCCCCATAGATAAAGGCTTCATCCATGGTATCATCCACACGTATGATATAGAAACGGTTCTTTTCCGGAAGAGAAAATATAATCCTGTCTCCCTCCTCATACTCACCCTTCCATGCCAGTACGGCCTGTTTCCTGCCTGCGGCCTCCGCCTTTACCGCATCGTTTTTATCCTTCACTGTAATCTGCATTCCCATATATTTACACACTCCTCTTTCCAACAATTTCTTTTGGGTTCTTTCATTCTACCATGGAGTCCCAGGGAATACCATATACAAAAAAGGCGAAATTTTATAATATTTTAAGCATTAGCGAATATTCTAATATTTACAAAACCTTCACTTTTTATTCATCAGAACCTGCTATTGCTGATGGTATAATGGAAAAAATAATGAATGAAGGGGATGATTGGATGAATTGGAATGAAACATTGAGAAACAATGTAACCCGCGCCCAGGAACTGAAAACGTATATGAGGCTTACCAGCCAGGAGGAAGAACACATGACCCGAATCCTGGAACAGTTTCCCATGACAGTCACAAGATACTATCTGTCTCTTATTGACTGGAACAATCCGGAACAGGATCCTGTGTTCAGGATGTCTATACCCTCCATTCGTGAAACCGACCTGTCGGGGGACTTTGATACCAGCGGGGAGGCGGATAACACAGTGCTGCCCGGCCTGCAGCACAAGTACAGGCAGACGGCGCTCATCCTGTCCACCCACCGGTGCGCCATGTATTGCAGGCATTGCTTCCGCAAGCGGCTGGTGGGAATCTCCGGCGGCGAAACAGCCGGAAATGTGGACCAGATGGCTGCCTACATCGTCTCCCACCCTGAAATAACCAATGTGCTCATATCCGGCGGGGATTCCTTTCTGAACAGTAATCAAATCATACGCCGGTATCTGGAGGCATTCAGCTCCATTAAACATCTGGATCTAATCCGTTTCGGCACCCGCACCCCGGTGGTGCTGCCTATGCGGATTTATGATGACCCGGAACTTCTGGATATTCTGGCCCGCTATACAAAAATCAAACAAATCTATGTGGTGACCCAGTTTAACCATTCAAATGAACTGACTCCGCAAGCAGTAAAAGCAATCCGGTGCCTGATGGACGCTGGTGTCATTGTAAAGAACCAGACCGTTCTGTTAAAAGGAATCAACGATGACGCAGGGAGTCTCGGAACCCTGTTAAAGAATCTGACAAGATACGGTGTCATTCCCTATTACATTTTCCAGTGCCGTCCCGTATCCGGGGTAAAGAGTCAGTTCCAGATTCCTTTGACAGAGGGCTGCCGCATTGTGGAAGAGGCAAAAAACATGCAGAACGGCCAGGGCAAATGCATCCGCTACGCCATGTCCCACGTCACCGGCAAAATCGAAATCCTGGGCCAAATGCCCGACAAAAACATGCTTTTTAAATATCATCAGGCAAAATATGAAAAAGACCAGGGCCGTATATTCTGCGAGAAATTGGCACCTGGACAGGCGTGGCTGCAGGGGTGATAACAGACTTTGCCGCAGACTGTTTCCCGGCCCATGCAGGACTTTGCCGCAGGCAAATGTTAAGCCGCGGGACATACCCTAACAGGGGCATGTCCTGCGGCCTTTTTGTGCCGTAGGCGGCTGTATATGTAATTACATCAGTGACAGATACAGGTTCTTGATATCCTCAAAGGACGGATCCTTTGGATTGCCCGGGCGGCAGGCATCATCCATGGCGGACTGTGACAGGAAGTCCACATCCTCTGGCTTAAGGATTTCCTTTAAGTCAGCAGGGATTCCCACGTCAGCGGACAGTTTCTTTACCGCGACCACTGCTGCTTTGCGGTATTCCTCCTGTGTCATATTCTCAACACCATCCACGCCCATGGCAATGGCAATGTCTTTAAACTTGGTTCCTGTACATGGCGCATTGTATTCCATGACGGTTGGAAGGATGATGGCATTGGCAACGCCGTGGGGGGTATCATATAAAGCGCCCAGGCCATGAGCCATGGAGTGCACAATGCCCAGACCGCAGTTGGAGAATCCCATTCCGGTCAGATACTGGCCCAAAGCCATGCCTTCCCTGCCCTCTGGCTTGTTCTCCACCGCATCCCTCAGGCTGCGGGCGATTACTTCAATGGCTTTTAAGTTAAACATGTCGGTCATCTCCCAGGCACCCTTTGTGGTATAGCCCTCGATTGCATGGGTCAGGGCATCCATACCGGTAGCTGCTGTCAGTCCCTTGGGCATGGAAGACATCATCTCCGGATCAACCACTGCCACTACCGGGATATCATGGGTATCCACGCATACGAATTTACGCTTTTTCTCCACATCCGTGATCACGTAGTTAATGGTAACTTCCGCCGCGGTGCCTGCTGTGGTGGGAACTGCAATAATCGGCACACACGGATTCTTGGTCGGAGCAACGCCTTCCAGACTTCTCACATCCTCGAATTCAGGGTTGGTGATGATAACGCCGATAGCCTTGGAGGTATCCATGGAGGAACCGCCGCCAATGGCAATGATATAGTCGGCTCCGGATGCCTTGAAAGCCGCAACACCGGTCTGCACGTTCTCGATGGTCGGGTTAGGTTTGATATTGGAATAAATCTCGTAGGCCAGTCCTGCATCCTCCAGTACCTTTGTCACCTTGCAGGTTACATTGAACTTAATCAGGTCAGGGTCGGAACATACAAAAGCCTTCTTAAATCCCCTTGCCTTTGCCTCATTTGCAATCTCCTGGATTGCACCTGCGCCGTGATAGGATGTCTCGTTTAATACGATTCTGTTTGCCATGATTTTCTTCTCCTTTACATTGACAGTATGCCGCCGGACCCATCTTAAGTGTCCGTGGATTTACCTGGTTGCTTTTGTTAATATTATAACAAGTCCTGTTTTAAAATAAAAGTGACAAACATCCCTGTCTGTCACTTTCCTTTAAGTTTTGTGCAGTTTCACCATTTAGGATTATGCATAATCACCATGTTCTGTCTCTGCTGCGGCTGGGGATATCCGGGACTTTCCGGGGCTTAAAGCAGTTTCAATTTTCCGAACACCTCTGCCAGCTTTGGCGGCATGGCTTCCACCAGCTTATCCGACATTTCCCGGGGTGTGTCCTTCATGCCTCCCAGAACCCACTTCACCGTCATGTATACGGAGCCCTGGCAGTACATCTCCAAAAGGAACTGAAGCTCCCGGCCCAAAGGCTGGCTGGTTTTTCTTGCAATCAGGTCCGTATAAAACTGGAGAATCAGTTCAAAATCATGTTCCTTTAATGAGTTCCTGTCATCGGAGCGGAACGCTTCTGTGAAAAACACCTTTTCATTGAGAATGAACTCAAACTTCCGGGTCAGGCTCTCCCCCACCGTATGCCCCATGCCAATCTGCTCAAAAGACTGAAGCACCAGCTTGTCAAAATACCAGTTTATCAGATCGTACTTGTCCAGAAAATTCCGGTAAAAGGTCTGCCGGGTCACACCGCAGCCCTCCACAATATTTTTGACCGTAATCTTATCCACGGGCGCTGTCTTCATGCACTCCTTAACGGATTCAGCCAGCTTGTATTTTGTTTTCTCCTGCTTTCCTGTAACGGCCATGGTATTCCTCCTGCGGCAGGTACTGCACGGAAACCCTCCGGTACCTGTGTATTTTGTAACATATCCCTGCGCCACAACAGGCAGTGCAGCCCTGGTTGCGCTGCACTGCCCGCTGCTTCTATGGACAGTATATCAAATTTTGAGACAGGCTTCTACCTGTTTTTGAAAATGCTTACCATTGCCTTCCACATCTGTACCAGCACATTCCACATCCGCCTTAAGGGGCTTTCCTTGGCCTTTTCCACCTCTGCATCCGCGGTCTTGGCTGTGTCGTCGTCCACGCTGATCTCATCGGTGCGCATGACAATCTGCAGTGTCTTGGGCGGTTTGTTCCGGTCCGAGGTAAAGGATACCTTGTCTGCGGACGGATCCATAAACAGGAAACGGTTATCTGTATCAAACTTATCCAGCTCATTGTCAATGGTATCCTTCATGGTGCGTCCGGCCTGGCGCATCACCGTGGTGCTGTCCAGGATGTTCAGGCTTTTATCCAGAAGTTCCATACTGCCGCGCAGGCTGTCCCTGGCAGCCGCGTCAAAATCATCGCTGCTGTCTTTTAATGTGTTCTGGATGATAGTCAGGGTGCTGATTCCATTGTTGAGTGCATCTGTGGTACGCCTTACCAGTTCCTGGGAGTCATCCAGGGCAGTCTGGAGATCCGGATAATATACGTCCAGAGAATCATTGAGGGCCTTTAAATCCTCAATCAGATAATCCATATTGTCAACTATCTCGGCGCTGTATTTCGCAGAATCAGACGTGTCATCCATCAGATTCGCCATCTTGTCTGTCAGGGGTTTGCTCCGGGCAGATAAATCCTGAAGGACTGCCACCTTGTCATACAGGGATTGTTCAATGGCTATCGCGGCTTCTGCGGCGGCCTGCTGGTCGATACTGCTTATCAGAGGGATGTTTTTCTTCTCTATGGATGCGGTGGCCGCCATGCCTGCCAGGCCGGTGTTTCCTGTATTTATGGCAGAGCTAATAGCAGTGCCTGTATCCGGGGTGTTACTGCCGGAGTTTCCGCTGGAATTTCCGCTGGAATTTCCACTTTCTGCTGCGCTTGCGCTGCTGCTCCCGGTTGCGCTTCCGTTGGTGCTTTCGCCTCCGGTTGTATTTCCGCTTCCGGCTCCAGTTCCGCTTCCGTCCGTACTTGCGCCTCCGGTTGTATTTCCGCTTCCGCTCCCGGTTGTGCTTCCGTCCGTACTTCCGCCTCCGGTTGTATTTCCGCTCCCAGCTCCAGTTCCGCTTCCGTCCGTACTTCCGCCTCCGGTTATATTTCCGCTTCCGGCTCCAGTTCCGCTTCCGTCCGTGCTTGCGCCTCCGTCCGTATTTCCGCTCCCGCTCCCAGTTCCGCTGGTGCTTCCGTTTCCGTCTGTGCTTCCGCTTCCTCCGGCACTTCCATCCGGGTTATCCTTCCCCTCCGTACTGCCGCTGGGATTTCCGCTTTCCTGGTCATTCCCCTGATTATTATTCTGGGAGTTTTCCTGGCTGCTGCCTCCGCCGGATGACGAATGGCTCCCGCCATTTGATGTCCCGTAATCCACATCCTCCATGTCTTCCAGTTCTTCCTCATCCAGCTCCTCGTCATAGAGCCGTCTGGCCTTGGTACTGGAACTCTTATACAGACTGAGATACGTCAGCAGTGTGTCCTGGGATGCCTGAAGCTGGGTATCCAGCGCCATGATGGATTCCATGGTCTTCTGGAGTTCCGGCAAATCGCTGCTGATACCGCCTGCGCTGTTTTCTATGTTCTTAAGTCTGGTCTGCAGCTTTCTCAAAGGGTCCTGCATATCTCCCAGCGTGTTGACAATGTCATTCATGCTGCTGTGAACCACCTCGGCACAGTCCTTGGCCGTCTGCAAATGGGGAATCATGGTGTCCATCTGCTGTGACACCGATGTAAGCGCTGCCAGCGTCTGGTCATTTCCGGCCAGTATGCTGTCCTTGGAATTACTCCACTTCTGTCTGGCGCTCTCCGCTGAGTCCATACCCTGGCGGACCTGGTTTACTCCCTGCCGCATGTTCTCCACAGACTTTGCCATCTGCTCCAGGCTGTCGTAAAGCTCATCCCCTGCATCCTGCCATGTATCCTTGGCTTCCTTCAGGTCCTTGATATGTTCCAGATCCTCCACCGTACCCGGTACCATGGCCATGATCACGCCAATGGACTCAAAGCTGTCCGTGCCGATGCGCACCGTGTAATCCCCGTCCTCCCCGGGAAGGGCGGTAAATACCACCGCTGTGGTTTCACCCAGGTTCTGGGTCTGGGACCCTTCAGCCTCCACGCTGTAGCACTTGCTCATATCCACGGGCACAGCCACCATAAGCATCATGTTGTTGCGGTAATACTCCCCGGCATTGTCATTGGGCTCTGCCTTCACATTGATCTCAATCAGCCCGGAAGCTCCTGCCAGCTTATCGCCGTCCATGGGTACACCGTTCAGCTTGTAAGATACGTCAAAGTCCCAGGGCAGTACCATCATGCCTTTATCCACAGCGCATTTATAATAAAATCTTCCCCTCTGGTCCTCCGGAAGCTGCCACGTCACCATTCCGTCCCCCAGCACAGGTTCGATGCTGTTAGACATGTTAATCACATTTTCATAGGTTCCGTAATCCGTAAATTCCGTCTGTCCGTTGAGGCCCACCCCCTTTACCACATTAATCTTATCCACCCTGCCGTAATAGTCCAGGTTCACATACATGGTTTCATCCACGTCCACAGAAGGCTGTGCTCCGTATACAGGCGCGGTGCCAGTGCCGGTGCAAAGCATGACAAAGACCATTCCCGCTGCCATGATTCTCTTATATTTCATTTTCATCGCTTTCCACCTCCGCTGGTTCTAAATCAGTCCGTTTCAATGCGGACGCCTTGTTGACAATGGTACCTATCCCTGCCTTTATTAGGGCTTTGCGCTTTTCATGGCGCCGTTTCAGATACTTCTGCAGGCGGTCCCATTCATTGCTGGTAATAATATGGTCAAAGAGCACCAGAAGGGCCGGCAGCACAGTCAGCACCAGAATCACGCTGAACAGCGCCCCCCGTCCAATCAAATGGCCCAGGTCCCCTATAGCCGCTGTAGTCGATATGAAATGAATGATATATCCAGCCAATATGATAATGGTTCCCGAAGTAAAAATAGAGGGACAGGACAGCATCAGTGCCTGAATACACGCTTCCTTCTTCTCCAGGGACTTTCTGCAGGACACATAATTGTTGGTGAGCAGAATGGAATAATCCACCGTGGCTCCCAGCTGGATGCTGCTCACTATGATGTACCCCATAAACACCATGGTATCCCCTGCCAGGTAAGGCATGGCCATATTGAGGAAAATCGCAGCCTCAATGGGCACCATGACAATCATAGGTATGGCAAAGGACCGGAAGCTGAACATGACCACCAGGAACACGCCCAGCATGGATAACAAGTTAACCCTGGAATTATCCGCCGTAATCGTAGTCTTGATATCCTGTGTGGAAGGTGTTTCCCCCACCAGATAGGAATTCTCCGGATAATAACGCTCCAGAATATCCCGTATTTCATCCGCGCCCTTAAATGCCTGGTCGCTCTCTGTCTTGGTCCGTATGTAAATAAGCATCCTGCAGTAATCCTTTGTGTGGAGCTCACTGGTAACGGAATATGGCAGGAACTCCTCGGGTATTCCCTCCGGAAGGGTATTGGACATGGACGTCACACTTTTCACATAGGGAAGATCCTCTATCTCATCTGACATCTCTTTCTCCGTTACAGCCGAAGTATTGGGATACATGGCCAGCATCATATTGCTTCTTCCAAATTCCCGGGAGATTACCTGGTCATCCGCATAGACCTGGGTTCCCTCGCTGGCTCCCACCGCGCTGTTGCCGTACAGGAAATCATTCATTCCCTGGGCCACATAAGCGGGCGGCGCCAGAATCAGCATAATGATAAGGGAGGCGTAACGCACCCTGTAGACCCATTCGCTGAATTTCCGGAAGGAGGGCAGGAAGGGACGGTGCCTGGTCTTATCATTCCACCTGGAAAATTTGAGAATCATAGCCGGCATGAAGAACAGCACAGTTATAAGGCTGAACACAATTCCCTTTGCCAGCACCAGTCCCATATCAAATCCAATGGTAAACTTCATGGATACCAATGCCAGAAAGCCCACCACCGTGGTCAGGCTGCTGGCAAATATGGAGTTGATAGCAGCGTCAATGGCATTGATCATGGCCTGTTCTTCCGAGAGCCCCTTCTGCTTTTCCCTGGAAAATGCATCCAGCAGGAAAATAGAGTAGTCCATGGAGGTGGCCAGCTGCAGCACCATAGCCACATTATTGGTGAGGAACGAGACTGTCCCGATAAAAATATTGGTGCCCCGGTTCAGCAAAATAGCCACACCCATAACCAGCAGAAAAAGGAATGGTTCCGACCAGGCGGTGGTACTGATGCACAGCACCGCAAATATCATAATGACGGCAACCGTAAGAATGAGGTTCATCTCGCTCTCCACATTTTCCGTCAGGGATTTGTTCTGTACAGCCATTCCCACATAATATCCCTTATCCCCTGTAATGGCTTTCATCTCGTCAATGGCCTGGGATGTCTTCTTTGCCGTATCCCCCTGGTCAAAGGTGATGTCCATAACAGCACATCCGTCCTTGTAGTAGTCCTCAATATCCTTCTGGCGTATAAAATCCTCGCCTGAATAGATATTTACCGTACTGTCGCACCAGAGAATCTGGTCCACCCCGTCCACTGCTTCCAGCTTATCCTTGTACTGCTTCGCCTCATACAGGCTCACATCCTTAATCATAAGCCTGGCAGTGCCCGGATAACCGAATTCATCCTCCATCAGGTCCAGTCCGATACAGGATCTGGCCGATGCAGGCAGGTACTCCGTCAGGTCATAATTTACATTTACAAAAAGCATCGCTATCAGGGAGAAAACACACCCTGCCACAAATACGCTCTCAATCCAGCCTTTTTTATGTATGATAAACCGGGCCATACGGAAGGAAAACTTATCCCCCTCCTGCGGCTCCCGGCCTTTTACCCTGTGCATTCTGTCCTTGATTCTGCCAAACAGCTTCTGTCCCATATTTCCATGCTCCTTATGCTGCCGCCCATTGCGGCTGTGCCCTGCAGGCCTTATACCCTGTGCCGCGCAATTCTGCTGCGGTATTTCTGCTGCGGTATTTCTGCTCCGGTATTTCTGCTGCGGCGTTTCTGCTCCGGCATTACCGCTGCGATATTTCCGCTCCGGCAATTTGCTTCAATATTCCTCCGCAAAATCCTTACGCTCACCGCATCAGAATCACCACAAAATACTGCTTCCCATCCTTTTCCCTGTGGGCCATCCCCAGGCTGCGGTAATATTCCAGGGAATACTTCCGGTCGGTCTTTGACTGGAAACGTTTATCCAGCTTTTCCTTTATTTTATCAAAGGCCTCTGACGCGTCCTCACAGTCCCTCACGTACAGCTCCAGACAGGAAGCACTCCTTCTGTAGTTGATAACGGAGAGGTAATCGTTAATGGTACCTTCTCCGGGAATCCTGTCATCTGCATAGCCCCCTGCCATGGCTCCCTCCAGCCTGTGGTCCGCCGCCTTGTTGAGGGTCATATCCATCTGAAAGCCCGCGTACCGGTCATAGACACGGTGCATATCACCGTCATATTCATCCTCACGGTCCGGGTATTCCTCAAAGAATAAATCCTTCTTTTCCTCATTCAGCTGGTCAAACAAATCCTGGGCCATATGGTCGTAGCATCCTGCGTCATAAGCCCCTCCGCCTGTATTTTCCACCCAGCCGGCCGAAACCAGGGCTCCCTGTGCTGAAAACTCGTATTTCCCGTTATCCAGTAT
>OAUK01000951.1_pt1 | contig 11000 bp, 13 predicted proteins | sample 1495131 | NCBI WGS metagenome assembly OAUK01 (sample SAMEA2580009, study PRJEB22360) | human gut metagenome | biome: human gut; feature: human-associated habitat; material: faeces | place: Denmark | collected 2008/2010 | reverse complement strand
GACTGCCGCGCCCGACGGTCGGAAATGGCGTAAGGCAGGTAACGATCCGCAGGTGCGCTACCAAACACAGCCTGAATAAACGGACTGTAGCTGTCGATATCAGCCACCATCACGATGATGTCGCGCGGAGTAAGTGTCGGGTCTTCCTCCAGCATCGCCAGCAGGCGATCGTGTAAAACTTCAACTTCGCGCTGCGGGCTATGGCAAACGTGGAAGGTGATACTGCTATCCAGTGGATCAAGCGGGCGTTTGTTATCGCTACGGGAAAACTCTTCGATGTTCACACCAGCAACGGCGCGGTTTTCCAGTTCCAGAATGTCAGACTGAATATTATGCAGCAGGTTATCTGGCGTCACATCGACAAAAGCGTCCAGCTCCTGGCTGCTCTCCAGGTCAGAAAGGAGATAAATGTAGTCGCGCCCAAGCTTGCCCCATGAGGCCAGCAGCGGGTTGCCGACATCCTGTTCACCATCGCTGTTAAAGAGCTGCCCGGCATTTTCGCTGTCGCGAAATAGCGGTAATTCGCGATCTTCAAAACTGTGTCGGCGCTGGCGAGTCAGTAGTTTCGCCAGATAAGCGGGATCTTTAATGTCGCCCCAGTAATAACGGCAGGGGTTGGTAAACAGGAGATGGATTTCAATATGTTTACCCAGCGCCTGTAGCGCCTGGAGATAAACAGGCGGTAACGCGGAAATACCGCATATAAAGACGCGCGAAGGTAACCCCGGCGGGCAGGTCGTCGCGGACTCCAGCGTTTCGATAAAGCGCTGATAGAGATTGGCGCGGTGCCAGCGCGGTTGCCCAAGTTCGTCGGTATATTCCACCAACGCCTTCCACAACGGCGCTTGCCAGGCCTGTGCTTCTCCCAACCCTTCTACCAGATGTCCTGTTTCCCACTGTGCCAGCCAGTCCGGACGATAGACCAGATACTGGTCAAACAGGTCCGCCGCTTTTGAAGAAAGCTGGAACAGTTTTCGCTTGTCACTATCGTCAGTCAGATAATGCCGCAACAGGGTAAAGTCTTCGCGCTCCAACAGTTGCGGCAGCAGTGTCATCAGTTTCCAGCTCATGCTCTGTTTGTTAAAGGCGCTCTCTTTGGGGATCTCCGGTAACACCCGGACGAACATATCCCAGATAAAGCTCGCTGGCAGCGGAAAATCAATGTTTGCCGCAATACCAAACTTTTGCGACAGGGTCATTTGCAGCCACTGTGCCATACCGGTACTTTGCACCAGAATCATCTCTGGTTCGAAAGGATCGTCCAGCCGTTCGCGTTCGACAATAAACTCCATCAACGCTTCCAGCACGTCCAGACGATTGGAATGGTAGACCCTTAACATAGCGGCTCCTGACTACTGACGATTCGGGCAATGCAGGCGGGTCATCTCGCCTTCTCTGCCCCCGGGTGAAACTAGCGTAACGCTGATGCTGACACATCCCGCCTGCGATGTCTGCATTCGGTTGACCTGCCAGTTAGCAGGTGGCGAAATCGCGCGCAGTTGCGTTTGCTGCCAGCCATGCCGCCAGAGCTGTTGGTACTGGTTTCTGCTGGCAAGACTGTTCATTAATGTTCGCTGGAAACCCGATAACGCAGTGACAATCATCACCATCAACACCATCGCCAACATTACCTCCGGCAGACTAAAGCCTTGTTGATTCCTCAGGGAAGCTGACATAACGCCCTCTCTTTCAGCGGACAAAAATCGCTCCAGCCGCGTGGCGAAAAAACAATGTTTCCATCGATGACTTCGCCTGTTCGCCACAACGAAACGCCTTCATAACCAGCAATCAATAAGGCTTCATTATCTGCCAGTAAACGCAGACAAACCCGGGCACCGGTGGCAGCATACAGTAAGCACTGAACTGCGGGCAGCGTCTGCCAGGAGTGCATTTTTCCCCACTCCAGCGCCGACTGAACGATGGCCTGGCGGCGCAATGACTGACTTTCCATGCTCACGCGAGAAGCAAAACTGCGATCCTGCTGACTCATTCCTTGCAATAGCAAGCTACCCAAAATCAGCAGCATCAGGACCAGAGCCAGTGACGAAACACCCTTTTCGCGGTTCACAGGTTGGATCCTGTCACGCTATAGCTGGCATCCACCACGGTTTGCGGATCAGCCTTGCTGGCAGCGTGCATATTAACCGTCAACACCGGCGAGAAGCCGCTGACATCCTGACGTACGACCTGAAAAGTGTCGATAATGATGGCATCCGGATTAGTGACTTTATCCCAGCCCTTACCTTCACAGGATGTCGCACCGCGTAGCGTTTCCAGCACATGCTCCTTCAGACGAAATCCAATCTGGTCGGACTCTTTTACCGGTTCGCGATCCCAGATACCATTACTGTTCGCATCCCACTGCACAATGACACAGTCACCCTGTCCGACAATTTCCAGCCCTTCGCCCGTACAGCTGCCATGGCAATAACCCGCCCTCTGGAGATGCTTCGCGACGGTAAATACCCGCAGCCAGATTTCATCTTCCAGCGCCAGCTTACGGGTGTTCGTTAAACTTTCACGCTGTAACGCAGGCAGAAAGCGTGCAGCCCCCAGCAACAATACGCTACTGATCGCCATAGCAATCAACACTTCCAGCAGAGAAAAACCTTGCTCTTTTACAGGCATCCTTCTGTTTCTCCTTGCTGACAAAGCCGGAGTCTTCCCCACGGCGAAACCACTAGCCACCACTCGCCCGTTGAGTTTTTGAAGCGAATATGCCCGGCCCATGCGGTATTGCGCAGGCCAAAGAAAGCAAGCGAAGGTGTCAGGTCGCTCATTTCGACTTCGGGCCAGCGCGGCACAAAGACCAATGGTGAACTGCCATGACAGGTATTCGCCCCAGCAACGGAACTCACAAGGCACCATAACGTCCCCTCCCTGATAAGACTGATACTGTGGTCGCGGTTATGCCAGTTGGCATCTTCACGTAAATAGAGCAAATAGTCCCGCGCCTGGCTGGCGGTTTGCCAAAGCCGTTGCGACTGCTGCCAGTATTGCCAGCCATAGAGCCCACTTGCGCTTAGCATGACCAGAATCAGCATCGCGACCAGCGTTTCAATCAGCGTATAACCACGTTGTGTTTTCATGCCGGCAGTATGGAGCGAGGAGAAAAAAAGACGAGGGCCAGTTTCTATTTCTTCGGCGCATCTTCCGGACTATTTACGTCGTTGCAGGACGTTGCAAAATTTCGGGAAGGTGTCTCGAAGAATTTAACGGAGGGCAAAAAAAACCGACGCACACTGGCGTCGGCTCTGGCAGGATGTTTCGTAATTAGATAGCCACCGGCGCTTTAATGCCCGGATGTGGATCGTATCCTTCAATCTCAAAGTCTTCGAAACGGTAGTCGAAGATGGATTCGGGTTTACGTTTGATAATCAACTTCGGCAGCGGACGCGGTTCGCGGCTTAATTGCAGATGAGTTTGATCCATATGGTTGCTGTACAGATGCGTGTCGCCACCGGTCCAGACAAAATCACCCACTTCCAGATCGCACTGCTGCGCCATCATATGCACCAGTAACGCGTAGCTGGCAATGTTGAACGGCAGGCCGAGGAAGACGTCACAGGAGCGCTGATAAAGCTGGCAAGAGAGTTTGCCGTCTGCCACATAGAACTGGAAGAATGCATGGCACGGTGCCAGCGCCATTTTATCCAGTTCGCCTACGTTCCACGCTGAAACAATAATGCGACGGGAATCCGGGTCGTTTTTCAGCTGGTTCAGTACCGTAGTGATCTGGTCAATATGACGACCATCCGGCGTTGGCCAGGCGCGCCACTGTTTACCATACACTGGCCCGAGGTCGCCGTTTTCATCGGCCCATTCGTCCCAGATGGTGACATTGTTTTCGTGTAGATAAGCAATGTTAGTGTCGCCCTGCAGGAACCACAGCAGTTCGTGGATGATGGAACGCAGGTGGCAACGTTTAGTTGTCACCAGCGGGAATCCATCCTGCAGGTTAAAACGCATCTGATGACCAAAAATGGAAAGCGTTCCGGTTCCGGTACGGTCGTTTTTCTGTGTGCCTTCGTCGAGCACTTTTTGCATCAGTTCTAAATACTGTTTCATGGTTCCTCAGGAAACGTGTTGCTGTGGGCTGCGACGATATGCCCAGACCATCATGATCACACCCGCGACAATCATCGGGATGGAAAGAATTTGCCCCATGCTGATGTACTGCACCCAGGCACCAGTAAACTGCGCGTCGGGCTGGCGGAAAAACTCAACAATGATGCGAAACGCGCCGTAACCAATCAGGAACAAGCCTGAGACAGCTCCCATTGGGCGCGGTTTACGAATATACAGGTTGAGGATAATAAACAGCACTACACCTTCCAGCAACAGCTCGTAAAGCTGTGATGGGTGGCGCGGCAGCACACCGTAAGTATCGAAAATGGATTGCCACTGCGGGTTGGTTTGCAGCAGCAAAATATCTTCTGTACGGGAGCCAGGGAACAGCATGGCAAACGGGAAGTTCGGGTCAACGCGGCCCCACAATTCACCGTTAATAAAGTTGCCCAGACGCCCGGCACCAAGACCAAACGGAATGAGTGGAGCAATAAAATCAGAGACCTGGAAGAAGGAACGTTTAGTACGGCGGGCGAAGATAATCATCACCACGATAACGCCAATCAGGCCGCCGTGGAAGGACATGCCGCCGTCCCAGACACGGAAAAGATACAGCGGATCGGCCATAAACTGCGGGAAATTGTAGAACAGAACATAACCAATACGTCCACCGAGGAAGACGCCGAGGAAGCCCGCATAGAGTAAGTTTTCAACTTCATTTTTGGTCCAGCCACTGCCCGGACGATTCGCCCGTCGTGTTGCCAGCCACATTGCAAAAATGAAACCCACCAGATACATCAGGCCGTACCAGTGAAGCGCTACGGGTCCTATTGAGAAAATGACCGGATCAAACTCCGGAAAATGCAGATAGCTACTGGTCATCTGTCACCACAAGTTCTTGTTATTTCGCTGAAAGAGAACAGCGATTGAAATGCGCGCCGCAGGTTTCAGGCGCTCCAAAGGTGCGAATAATAGCACAAGGGGACCTGGCTGGTTGCCGGATACCGTTAAAAGATATGTATATGATCCGCGCTATAACCCCCCACGAATCAGCCCGCCCATGCCGCGACGCTCCATAAAGGCTGCAACCTGATGGCGAACTTCGGTCGCCAGTTGCGCTTCCAGACTACGCTGCGCAAGATTTTCTGCTTCGGCAAAATCAATGCGCCGCAGCAGGTATTTTACGCGCGCTACAGAACGTCCGTTCATAGACAGATGGCGATACCCAAGCCCAATGAGGATTGCCACGCACATGGGATCGCCCGCCATTTCACCGCACAAACGGAGATCGATTCCATGTATTTCCGCTTCCCGGGCGATCATCGCCAGAGCTCGTAACATTGCAGGATGAAGACTGTCATAAATGTTCGCCACCCGGGTATTGTTGCGATCAACGGCCAGGATGTATTGCGTCAGATCGTTGGTGCCAACAGAGATGAAATCGACCCGCTTTGCCAGATGCGGCAGCATAAATACCATTGACGGCACTTCCAGCATGATGCCGATACGTGGTTTGGGAATTTCGTAACCGATCATCTCCTCGACTTCACGTCCGGCACGTTCAATCAGGCGGCGTGCTTCGTCAACTTCATCGAGGCTTGTGACCATCGGCAACAGAATATTCAGGTTGCCCGTAGCGGCATTAGCACGCAGCATCGCCCGCACCTGGATCAAGAAGATCTCCGGCTGATCGAGCGTAATGCGAATCCCACGCCAACCCAGGCATGGATTCTCTTCGCTGATCGGCATGTAAGGCAGCTGCTTATCTGCTCCGACATCCAGCGTACGCAAGGTGACGGGTTTATCATTAAACATTTGCAGCATCCCCTGATACTGCGCCACCTGTTCTTCTTCCGACGGAAAACCACTTTGCAGCATGAATGGGATTTCAGTGCGATAAAGTCCTATGCCATCAATACGGCTGCCCAGTTTTTCTTCATGTTCCGGGCTTAAACCGGCATTGAGCATGACTTTAATGCGTTCGCCGCTTTTTAACTGGGCGGGTAAATTGACGTCATCTTCCGCCAGACGGCTAAGCTCGATCTCTTCACTAATTAGCCGCTGATATTCTTGCAGCAGTACCGGCTCCGGATCGACCAGCAATTCACCGCGATAACCATCGACGATCAGCGTCCGACGATGCAGTACCGAAGGCTGAATATCCGCGCCCATCACGGTAGGGATCCCCAGCGCACGTACCATGATCGCAGCATGGGAGTTGGCAGCGCCATCGCGCAGGACAACACCGACTAAGCGATCCTGGGGCAGCTCAGCAAGCGTTGTCGCTGACAGTTCATCTGCCACCAGAATGAAACGTTCCGGCCAGGCGTTCGGCCCTTGATTAGCGTCATCAAGATGAAACAGCAATCGCTGACCAAGTGCACGTAAATCGCCAGCCCGCTCTTTGAGATAGTTATCGCTTAGCGCGGCAAACTGTTCGGCAAATTTTTCAATGACCGTTTTTACCGCCCACTCTGCCACCGAGCCTTTATCAACCTCGGCAAACAATTCGCGACGCAGCCGGGTATCCGAAAGCAGGTGTGAGTAAAGATCGAAAATAGCCGCCGTTTCTTTTTGTGCACCGGCAGCAAAGCGTTTGCTATAGCGGCGAAACTCGTTAGCCGCCTCTTCCAACGCCCCGGTCAGTCGTTCGCGTTCCAGAGCCGGATCCAGCGTTGATGCCTGATACACCTGTTCCATTAAAGGTAACGTGGCATCCTGCCAGCCTTCGGCAATCGCCACACCAGGTGCTGCCGGTAATGCACGGATTCGCGTCTGGCGATATTGCCCAAACAAGGCAGTCAACTGCGACTGAGAAAGAATAGCTGCCATCTGGGTGGCAAGCGTCACCAGGAAGGATTCTTCACTTTCGTCATACTGGCGCAACTCTCGTTGCTGTACCACCAGTACACCAAGCAACTGGCGACGTTGAATAATTGGTACGCCTAAAAACGCGCGGAAACGTTCTTCTTTTACGGAGGGGATGTATTTGAAGCTGGGGTGCTTTTGCGCATCTGCAAGGTTTATCGGTTCCCCCAGCCTGCCAACCAGGCCGACGATCCCTTCATCAAACGCGAGCGTTACAGTGCGACCGCGTGGTTTTTTCAGTCCCCGGGTCGCCATCAGGTAGTAACAACGTCGATCATGATCGGCCAGGTAGACCGAACAGACCTCGGTATCCATCGCAAGACAGATGTCGGTAACCAGAATATTTAACGCCTCATTCAGGCGTGGTGCGCTGGCTACCTTTTCGACTATTTCGCGCAGGCGAGTGAGCATAATTGGCGTGACTTAACCTCTTTTACGTCGATAAGCAGATGCGTTTTGTGGTTTTGGCGTATTTTCCTGCAGTGACATCACCACACTCGCGAACTCTTTCATTACCCTACGGTAGACATCACGTTTAAATGACACCACCTGTCTGACTGGATACCAGTAACTTACCCATCGCCAGCCGTCAAACTCTGGTGTACTGCTGGTTTGCATATTGATTTCTGCATCGCCGCTCACCAGCTGCAAGAGAAACCATTTTTGTTTTTGGCCGATACAAACCGGCTTCGTGTCCCAACGCACCAAACGTTTCGGTAATTTGTAGCGCAACCAGTTACGCGTTGAAGCAAGGATTCGAACGTCTTTGCGGCTTAATCCTACTTCTTCAAACAATTCACGGTACATCGCCTGCTCTGCGGATTCTCCGGGGTTGATTCCGCCTTGCGGAAATTGCCAGGAGTGCTGACCAAATCGCCGGGCCCACATTACCTGCCCCTGGCGATTACAAATCACGATACCTACGTTTGGGCGGTAGCCATCGTCATCAATCACCGGACTACCTCAAAATAAAGCTTTATATACGAATGATTGTTTCATACTCCAGGAAGACGGTAAACCACTCTCTGCAGGGCATTACACACTAATAACAATTGAATAACTCACAGTTATGTGCAGAGTTATAAACAGAGGAAGGGGTGGATAGCCGTTTTTATTCACCTTTTCTGTGGATAGAGTTGTGAAGAACTACGGAATTACTACGGGAAAACCCGGAGCATTCTGAATAAGACAGATATAGAGATTTTAAAATATTCATTATCAGTCAATGTATTACATGTGATTTGAGTAATAAAAAAGAGTAATTCGTGACCCAGGTCACACCTCTCATTTACAGGTTGGCGAAAGATCAACCAACGCCGTATTTATCCACAGAATGTGCCACTAAGTTAAGCACTGAACCACTAAAAACTGGAGTTTCGTCGCACGTCAAGGCTGTAAATGGAAACAGTAGTGAAGGTTTTTCACAGTTATCCCAGCTTTCTGTGGATAACATGGTGTAAGATCCTGTTTATTTTCAGTGACCAGATTTGGAAAACCCGTTGCAGTGTTGCGCAACTCGATTACCGGCAACCTAAAAAGCAATATAAATCAGAGAATTGAACAACGCATGTGGAAAAAGTTACACTGCGAATATTCGGCACATAATTGCTGTTTGTTTTTTAACCAAGGTATCATGACATGTCCCAACCTCGCCCACTGCTCTCTCCTCCCGAAACTGAAGAACAATTGTTAGCGCAAGCACAACAACTTTCTGGTTATACATTGGGAGAACTGGCGGCACTTGCCGGGCTGGTTACGCCGGAGAATTTAAAACGCGATAAGGGCTGGATTGGCGTGTTACTGGAGATCTGGCTAGGTGCCAGCGCAGGGAGTAAACCTGAGCAAGATTTTGCTGCTCTGGGCGTGGAACTTAAAACTATCCCTGTGGATAGTCTTGGTCGTCCGCTGGAAACAACATTCGTTTGTGTTGCCCCGTTAACGGGCAATAGCGGGGTGACATGGGAAACCAGCCACGTGCGCCACAAGCTCAAACGCGTGCTGTGGATACCGGTTGAAGGCGAGCGCAGCATCCCGCTGGCAAAGCGTCGCGTAGGATCACCGTTGCTGTGGAGCCCGAATGAAGAGGAAGACCGGCAGCTACGCGAAGACTGGGAAGAATTAATGGATATGATTGTTCTCGGTCAGATTGAGCGGATCACCGCTCGTCACGGGGAATATTTACAGATACGACCGAAAGCAGCGAATGCGAAAGCGCTGACCGAAGCTATTGGTGCCCGGGGCGAACGGATTCTGACGCTGCCGCGCGGATTTTATTTGAAGAAGAATTTCACCAGTGCGCTACTGGCCCGTCATTTTCTGATCCAGTATCCATCGCTTTGACCTGCCGCTTTCCGGGCATATAATTACCGCTTCATTTTTTTGGCAGGGCTTTTTAGATGTTATTTGCATGGATAACCGATCCTAACGCCTGGCTTGCGCTCGGTACGCTGACGCTGCTGGAGATCGTTCTTGGGATCGACAATATTATTTTCCTTTCTCTGGTGGTGGCAAAGCTCCCAACAGCACAACGTGCTCATGCGCGCCGTCTGGGGTTGGCGGGAGCCATGGTCATGCGTCTGGCGCTGCTGGCATCCATCGCCTGGGTTACGCGCCTGACGAATCCGCTTTTTACAATATTCAGTCAGGAAATTTCCGCCCGTGATTTGATTCTGCTTCTGGGTGGCTTGTTCCTTATCTGGAAAGCCAGCAAGGAAATCCACGAATCCATCGAAGGTGAAGAAGAAGGGCTGAAAACACGCGTTTCATCATTCCTCGGCGCTATCGTGCAGATTATGCTGCTGGATATTATCTTCAGCCTCGACTCGGTGATTACCGCTGTGGGTCTGTCAGATCACCTGTTTATTATGATGGCTGCCGTGGTGATTGCCGTAGGCGTGATGATGTTCGCCGCGCGCTCGATTGGTGATTTTGTCGAGCGCCATCCTTCGGTAAAAATGCTGGCGCTCTCTTTCCTGATTCTGGTGGGCTTTACCCTGATTCTGGAAAGTTTCGACATCCACGTACCGAAAGGTTACATCTACTTCGCGATGTTCTTCTCTATTGCGGTTGAAAGCCTAAACCTGATTCGCAACAAAAAGAATCCGCTCTGATACTCCGTACGCTCTCCTGCGGGAGGGCGTACTCACTCCTGTTACCCTCACAGTTTAAGATTTTCCTGCTTTCAAGATATATAACGTCGGTTTATAAACAGACTATTATCATAGGTGGGCCAAATGAGGATAACCGGATGAAAAAATGGGCAGTAATAATTTCTGCAGTCGGACTGGCGTTTGCTGTTTCCGGGTGTTCCAGTGATTACGTCATGGCGACCAAAGATGGCCGTATGATTTTGACCGATGGAAAACCTGAAATTGATGATGATACCGGGCTGGTGAGTTATCACGATCAGCAAGGTAACGCGATGCAAATTAACCGTGATGATGTTTCGCAAATTATTGAACGTTAACAAATAAGGTCAGCATCCGGCTGGCCTTAAGATTTTTCTCTTTCCCTTTTCCCTTCCCTCTGCCATTTTTATATTCCTTATGTCGTGATTATAAAAAGGAAACGGCTATGCAATATCACCGTATACCCCACAGTTCGCTGGAAGTCAGCACGCTGGGGCTTGGCACGATGACGTTTGGTGAACAGAACAGCGAAGCCGACGCCCACGCACAACTCGACTATGCCGTCGCTCAGGGCATTAACCTTATCGACGTTGCCGAAATGTACCCAGTACCTCCGGCAGAGGGACTACGCCGGCAACGGGCTGGCGAAACAGGGCAGCCGCGAAAAGTTAATTATCGCCTCCAAAGTGAGCGGACCGTCGCGCAATAATGACAAAGGCATCCGCCCGGATCAGGCGCTGGATCGGAAGAATATCCGCGAAGCGCTGCATGACAGCCTCAAGCGTCTGCAGACTGATTACCTCGATCTCTATCAGGTGCACTGGCCGCAGCGCCCAACCAACTGCTTCGGCAAACTCGGTTATAGCTGGACAGATTCTGCGCCTGCGGTTTCGCTGCCGGATACGCTGGGCGCACCGGGAGGAGACTTTGCACCAT
>OAUK01000945.1_pt1 | contig 11048 bp, 11 predicted proteins | sample 1495131 | NCBI WGS metagenome assembly OAUK01 (sample SAMEA2580009, study PRJEB22360) | human gut metagenome | biome: human gut; feature: human-associated habitat; material: faeces | place: Denmark | collected 2008/2010 | reverse complement strand
CAGCAGCCTCTTTCTGATTATATCAGACTGACTATATGGATACAATTGCCAAATTCTTACGATAATACAAACCGATAATACAAACCCATAATACAAACCCATAATACAAAACGCGCATGCCGGTTCCCATCACAATGGATATCGGAACGGCACGGCACATTCAAACTGCGGCAAGGCCATGTCAGCTTATATAAAGTATGGGCACATTTCCCAGTACACGTCCTATCTCCTGCCTCAGATACAGCTGTGCCTCTTCCCTGGATTCGGCCCGGTAGCAGTACCTCCCCCGTCCCCTGCCCGTCATCTGCTCCCTGTCATACAGGTCCGGCGCATTGGGAAATGCTTCGCTGTTAATGGCCCGGTGGACATAGGAATAGGTCATCAAAATAATCTCCAGAAACATCTGGCTTTTCATTTTATCTGAAAGTCCGTCCCTCAGTTCTTCCAAGAGGCCGGTATACATTTCCTTCCAGCCCTCCACTAATATGACGGGAGCTATCAGGAGTCCGCAGGGATATCCCGCCTCACACATCTGATTTACAGCCTCGATTCTCTGTCTTAAGCCGGATGTGCCCAGCTCTATCTTCTGGATAATGGGCTGAGGATTGACGCTCATGCGGAAAATCACCTTGCCTCTGTGGTCCAGGTCCAGCAGAGGTTCCACCATATGAAATTTGGTGGGAAATGTAAGTTTTCCCTCCCCCTCCTCTGCAAAACGCGGAATTGTATAAAGAAGATTTCCCGTAATTGTGTTCTCCAGCACCAAATCGCTGTTGCTTCCAATCTCAAAGGTAAGGGGGGTGCCGCTGTTCTTTCCCTTTTTGATGATGCGGTCCAGCATCTGCTCCCGGTTCACAAACAGTCTGAGATAAGCGCATTTATTATAGTTGCAAACCAGATAGCAGTACAGGCACATGGCCGTACAGCCGGATGAGGTGTATGGGACCAGATAATCGGATACCTTGTGGTTTTCCACGTATTTGTGGGTCTTTCGTATGCCCGCAATCAGATTGCGTTTCATGTGTCCGAACTGGTCATTGGGTTTTTCCTGCATTTCCCGGATGGAATTATGGCTCTCAATGGGAATCCACGGCAGGTCCCCGTATTCCTCCCTGAGCTGCCGGCCCAGAGGGTAGTCAAAGATAGCCGGTTCATAGTAAACTGCGTCAAATTTCATGGATGCGCCTTCCTCCTGATAAATTCATGGACAATATGGGAATTGGGTCAATTTCTTATTTTTACTATTTAACATTCCCCAAATCTGTGAAGTTATCAATGGCAAAGCCGCTGTCCCTTTAATGGGCGGCAGCGGCTTTGTTTGAACAGTATCACCGGACGCTTCTGTTTTTCTCCTTCTCCCAATCCATAACAATCATATTTTTTCCCATAACCACTCTACAATCCCCCGCTGCGCTCTCTCACCATAAAAGAACACCTCATATTCATTCCCCTTCTCACTCAACCGTTTCTCTGCCTCAATTCCAAATTCCCGGCCCTTGTCCGTCAGTCGTTTGCGGGGTATTCCATTTACGTAATATTCCTCAAAATTCCCATCCTCCATCAATTTCTGTTCAACGGATTTTATGGTCAGCCGCTTCATTGAATCCTCATCCCGCAGGCTGTTAATCTGAGATACAAAATCACTGAGACTGGACTGTTGTGAGTATCGGACTCTGGCGGCCAGTTCCCCGGTCATGACAAAATCCGTTTTGCCTTTACCTGTTTTTTTCTTTCTGTCCGTGTTTAGCCCTACCGGTGCTTCCCTGGTTCTTTCATCCTCCCGGCTGTCATTTCCTTGGCTGTCATTTCCTTGGCTGCCATATCCCAGGCTGCCATTTTCCTGCCTGTCATTTTCCCGGCCTCCGTATTCCCAGGCGGTCAGGGCTGTCTCCAGGGACCAGTCGTCGAACGCATCGCTGTCGCTGGTAAAATACAAATCATCACCCTCAAAAGACATCTCAGCAGGCCTGTCATTCATTTCCGCCTGCACGCAGGCCAGAAAACGCTCCCCGTATTTCTCATACTTAAACTCTCCCACCCCTGAAACATTCAGCATCTCCCCTTTCGTAACCGGCTTCACGATGCACATATGCGTCAGCGTCTTATCTGAAAAAACCATATAAGGCGGCACCTTTTCTTCCTTTGCAATCTCCGTCCTGACAGCGCGCAGCTTCTCAAACAGCGTTTCGTCTGCTTCCGTAAACTCTGCTCCGCCCGGTCCGGACAAACCCGCTGCCAGCCCCTTCCTGCCTTTTCTTCCTTTTCCGGCACTTGCGCCGGACGCTTTGGCAGGATGCTCCGCTTCCCTGGCCATCTTCATGGTCACCGGCTCTCCCTCTTCCAGTATTCCCTTTGACTTTCCTGTCAGTTTTACAATGGCATATTCATCGTTCGTCACTGCCAGATATCCGTTCAGCATCAGATGGTTCATCACCTGCCGCAGCTTGTAGGCCGGTACCTTTGCCAGTTCCCCATAATGCGGGTTCTCATCCATCCTGTAATTGCGTATCTTCGCTGTATTGGCACCGTGGACCGTATCAATCATCACATTGGTTCCGTACCTCTGCCGGCTGCTCTCCACACATCCAATGAGTATCCGGGAAATATCCGTCACATCCACTGTCTCAAACTGGCTCAGGCAGTTGGAGCAATTGCCGCAGTAATTGCTTCCGTACTCCCCAAAATATCTCAGTATGTAATCTCTCAGACATTCATTTGTAAAGCAGTAAAATGTCATCTTGCGCAGGCGTTCCCTGTCCCGCTCCATGACGATTTCCCGGGTTATGGGATCCAATGCCTCGTTGTCCTGGTTATGGTCAATAAAGAACTGGTTTGTCACCACATCCTGGCCGCCGTACAAAAGGATGCACTCTGAGGGTTCACCATCCCTTCCTGCCCTGCCGGCCTCCTGGTAATAGGATTCCATATTCTTCGGCATGTTATAATGCACCACAAACCTGACATTGGACTTGTCAATCCCCATGCCGAAGGCATTGGTGGCAACCATAATCTGGGCCCTGTCATATATAAAATCCTCCTGGTTATGCCTGCGCTCGCTGTCGCTTAAGCCAGCATGATACCGGGTGACGGAGAAACCTTCCCGGATCAGCTGGCCGCAAACTTCCTCCACCACTTTCCTGGTCAGGCAATAGATGATACCGCTTTCCCCCTTATGGCGTTCCAGGTAATTTACCATGGTGGCATATTTATCCTTGGGAGACTGTACGCCGAAGTAGAGATTCGGCCGGTTAAAACCAGTGGTCATGACCTGGGGATTTCTGAGCATAAGTATGTCGATGATATCATCCCGCACTTCCGCTGTGGCGGTGGCTGTAAAAGCACTTACAACGGGCCGCTCCGGAAGCTGGTTGATAAAATCCACTATTTTCAGATAACTGGGCCTGAAATCCTGGCCCCACTGTGATACACAATGGGCCTCGTCCACAGCTACCATGGATATCTTCACCTGGCTGCTCAGCGCAAACCGCAGAAAGTCCTCAGACATCAGGCGCTCCGGCGCAACATAGATAATCGGATATCTGCCGGCTCTGGCCAGGTCCAATACCTTATAATACTGGGCCGCTGTCAGGGAACTGTTAATGTAGGCAGCCAAAATACCCACCTGGTTTAAGTTGCTTACCTGGTCCTTCATCAGGGAAATAAGCGGGGAAATGACCAGGGTGATTCCGTCCATCATAAGGGCTGGGATTTGATAACACAGGGATTTCCCGGCCCCGGTGGGCATGACTCCCAGCACGTCCCTTCCTTCCAGAATGCTCTGGATCAGCACATCCTGCCCATCCCTGAATGTGTCATAACCAAAATAATGTTTTAATATTTCATATTGTGTCATCATCAAACTCCTCTGTATTGCTCCGGCATAAAAGAACCCAATCGTCCCTGTTCCCGGCGTTTAGCGCCAGACTTATCTTCAGCTGTGCTTCAAAACCATGGAAAAATGGCGAATACGCCCCGCAGCGGACCTGCTGCCTAAAGCAGACTAAACCGATTAAACATATAGATGTAATTCATTATAACAAATCCGAAATGATAAAACAATGGTGATTTATGTGCCCGATGGTGGTTTCTTTGGCCTATTCTTTGGCCCTTTCTCCGGCCCTTTCTCCGGCCATTCTCCGGCCCTTTCTCCGGTCTATTCTTTAGTCTATTCTCTGGCTTATGTTCTGTCAAAAAAACAGCCGGACATCTCTGTCCGGCCGCAGCGCATATTTCATCATCCTATCACAGGCAGTGTCCTCTCCTTTTTTAACAAATTTATGGAATCCCGGAATCCGCCGCAGTCTCCGGTAATCCCTGCCCCCTGGCGGCCTCCCTATGGCCTCTGCCAGGGTTTCAGCCAGGGTGTGGAGGAAACCAGCCGTTTCAGCAGCCCGGGTATCTCCACGCTGTCCTCTGCCAGCAAATCCCCGTCCCCAAACTCATCCGCACCTCCATATCCGTACCTGCATCCGATAAACGCTGTCTCATTGGCCTTTGCCGCCTCCCTGTCATAGAAACGATCCCCCACCATACAGCACCAGTCCGCACCGGCCCGCTCTATCAGCACACCCAGGCTGTCTGCCTTGTCCTGTCTGGAGGTCAGGCCCTGTATATAGTCAAAATACTCCCTTATGGACAGTACACCCAGCACATCCTCCAGTTCCTCTTCCTTTGCATTGGAACAGACCGCCAGGACGTACCCCTGTTCCTTTAGCTCCCCAAGCATTTCCGGGACCCCGGGATAGGTCTGCGCCCTCTCACGCATAAGAGGTGCCCAGTGCCTCTCCACCGCCCGGTAAAAGCGCCTAAAGGCTTCCTCGCTGTCATCACCCAGAAAGAACAGGCTGTCATCCCTAAAGGGAGCACCGAACCTGGAGCGTATCACGCTCTCTGCAACAGGCCCGGCCCCCAGCTCCTTAAGGGCTTCCTGATAGGCTGCCACTGCGTATGTATGAGTCATGTTCAGTGTCCCGTCCAAATCGAACGCCACCAGCTTTGTCATTTTCCATCCCTCCTAGAAAATTCCAATCCAACACCCCGCAATGCAGATTACAAAAATGCCCAGAATGATGGCAATGGTTTTTACATTCCGGTTAAACAGCCATACACAAAGAAATGTGGCTCCCAGAGGAAGCAGTCCCGGGAAAATCTGGTCAAAGATGGACTGCAAAGTGGTCTCTGTTCCTGAAAATTGAAAGGTCAGGGATGTCTTAAGCGTCACCATGGTTCCAATCATGGCTCCTATGACCGTAAGTCCCAGTATGGATGCCCCGTAGGACATTTTTTCGATAAGATGGTTCTCCGCAGAGTTCTCCAGGAACCTGGTTCCCATCTTGTAACCGGCATTTCCGGTAATATACTTGGTAAGAAAATGGATTGCCGTGTACAGGAAGAAATACAGAAGGGCTCCCAGTATGCTGCCCTGCTGGGCAAAGGCAATACCGATTCCCGCCGTGATGACGCGGAATGTACCCCAGAAGAAGGAATCGCCAATACCGGATAACGGGCCCATAAGCCCCACCTTCAGGTTATTGATGGATTCCTTATTAAAATTGTCTGCTTTGGCGCATTCCTGTTCCATTGCAACAGAAAGGTCAATGACAAAGGGAGAGACATGGGGCGTGATATTAAATGTCTCTGTATGCCGGTGCAGCGCTTCAAAATAATCATTGTCTTTTGGGTAAATCTTTCTCAGAGGCTTTTCAATGGAATACATAAATCCATAGGCCATCATTTTATCAAAGGACCAGGAGGACTGCATGGTAAAGCTTCTCCAGAACACACTGCGCAAATCCTTCTTTGTTATAAGGGAAGTTTCCTTTGTCTCCTGCATCTAAAAATCCTCCTCTTCTTCAAATTTCATATTTCCCACGGCAATAAGCGCCATGCACAGTCCGGCCACTGCGACTCCAATCACATCCATATTGATATACATGACTGCTATGAATCCCAGGAACAGGTAGGGCATCAGTTTTTTGTTGCCCATCAGAAGCTTTACAACGGCAAGTCCCACACAGGACAGCACGCCGGCCGCCACGTCAAAGCCGTCCAGCACGACCTGGGGGATCAGCTTGATAACCGCATTGATACTGCCTGCGCCAAAATACATGGCAAAGAACACCAGGAGCATGGATGGAACGCCCACCATCAGCGGCAGTGTGATGAGATGCCACATGTTTGCCCTTCTTAAATTTCTCTGGGCCAGGGCCTTCTCGATCTGTTTGCCTCCCCAGCTGGCGCCTATGGCGTAACAGCCGTTTCTCCACATCTGCAGGAATATGGACAGAGGCAGAGCCAGTGCAACGGCTGTCCCCACTCCCTCCCCGCTTTGGATGGCAATGGCTGTTCCCAGCACGCTGGAGGCATACACCTCCGGCGGTGTAGCGCTCCCTACCATAATAGATCCCATAAACATCAGTTCCAGCGTGGCGCCTATCATGATTCCGGCCTGGAAATCCCCCAGAATCAGCCCCACAATGGGCGCGGTAAATAACGGCCTCCCCATCATGGACGCCCCAAATGTATATTCGTCAATGGCAGCCAGAAAGGCCACAATTGACACCAGTATTGCCTGAAGCATAATCCTTCTCCCTTCTCTATCCTCTGACTGATTCGTCTTATTATATCAATGTCATTGCATCCGTCTCTTTATCTGTAGGCACTGCCCGGCACTCAACCACTGCACCGGCCTGAGCCATGGCGCGGATATTCCGGACATCATGGTCGTCAACAGCCAGGGAATTGGTGATGATCCTGCGGCCCTCTGTCTTTTTCATATTGCCAAGATTGATGTGGTCCACACCCTTCACATGCTCTACCAGTTTCAGCGCGTCATCCGTATTGCCCACTATAACAAACACCTTGTACTTGTCCGTCTTTGTCCCGTTTAAAAGGACAATGGCATCCGCCACGGACTTTATGGAAAATTTGATTCCTGCCGGCGCGGCCAGCTTAAGGGTAGTGGCCCGTATCTTATCTGCCGCAGCCTCATCATTTACGACCAGTATGCAGTCAGCTCCCAATGAATTGGTCCAGGCAAAGGCCACCTGTCCATGTACCAGTCTCTCGTCCACTCTTGTAATCTTAATCATACGAAATCCTCCTCACTCTCTTCAAAAGCCTGCTTCATCAGACCGTTGATAAACACACACCCTTCCCTGGCTGCCTGTATTCCCTGTTTAATCAGCTCCTGGGTATCCATGGCGCTCTCCAGCATCGGCACCATGGCCAGCAGCATGGGCGCATTGACGCCGGCCAGTACGTAAACCCCCGGATGGGAGATATGCCCTGAGAAAGCATTGGCCACGCTGCCGTCCAGCACATCTGTCATGACAATCAGCTCGTCCCCGTCCTCCAGCTCATCCACCACAGCGGCCGCTTCCCTGTCCATATCAAAATCCGGTGTGGTATACGCGCTCAGGACACCTACCTTTTCATTTCCTCCCAGGACAAAATCCATGGTCTGCTTCAGTCCTCCGGCAAATTCACCGTGGGTCGCAATCAATATCTTTCTCATGGGGCAATCTCCTTTTCTATTCCTTAATACTCCACCGTCCTGTAGTATCTGCGTATATCCAGGCTGTGGTCCTTCACATGTTCAAAATGAGCGCTGACACGCTCTAACTGGGTGGACATGACCATGGGGGAGACATACTTCCTCATATCGGCGTCAATCCCCTCCAGAGGATAATCCCTGGTATCCCATACCTGCACCACATCCGAATACTTCCTGACAAAGTTCTCCACCCTGTCAACCAGTGGGCGCGTCTCGTCCTCTCCTTTAAAAAGCATAAAGCTCATGTTCTTATCCGTCATCTCCACAGTGCCGTGGAAAAATTCTGCCGCATGAATGGATTTGGTAGGAATCCAGAGCATTTCCTCCAACACGCACATGGCAAAGCAATATGTCTCCCCCCAGGTATTACCGGCTCCCACACACATATGGAAGCCTGTATCCTTATGCTTTTCTGCAAAAGCAAGTGCTCGTTCGTCGTTCTGCTCCCGCACCTTTAACAGTACCTCCGGCATCTTCCGAAGTGTTTCCACAAACCGTTCGTACTGAGGAAACTCTCCGTTTTTCAGCATCAGTCTGGCTCCCAGGGCAAAAAACTGTATATGCAGCTCCTCCACCAGATTGTCATTGCAGGCAGCATTCTCAACCACATAATCCGAGACAGCAGCCAGAGGAGCGGTCCTGTCCCCCACAAAAGAAATCACTGTGGCTCCCATGCTTCTGGCATACTCTGCCGCCGCAATGGTTTCCTTGGTGGTTCCTGATAAGGAGGCCGTGATAAAGAGAGAATCTCTGGTCAGTGATCTGGGCTTTGCGGCCAGCAGCTCGGCGGCAATTTCATGATACCATACCAGAGTGGAGTTTGTCTTTAGCATGTATGCCAGCGGACTAATGATAGCATAGGTGCCTCCCGTTCCAACCAAATAGATGTTTTTATATCCCAAATCACTCACCTTATCCGCAATCCTATTAATCTCACCGATCTGAGCCACTGCTCCATTTAAAGTTTTTAAGAAATCCTCATTCTGAAAACCGTACATCATAATCCTCCTCTTGATTAGACAAATTGAATTTTATGTATTTAACCGGATAGCGTTTGTACAAACCATCTTGTGTTTTTAATATACCAACATCATCCGCCTTTGTCAATACCATTTTCGTACCAATTATATTTTATTTTATATAACATTACATTTTCCTGTTTCTTTTTTTCCAAAATATGATATAATGAGGCAAGGGAATTAAATCGTGCCTGTCCGGAATGCGGACGGTTTCTGCCATGGCAAAAGACGGTTTCAGACCCAATAAAGAATAAATGGATACCCGGCATGGAGGAAACGGATGCAGAGGAAACAGATACAGGGAGAACAGATACAGGATAAACGGATACAGGATAAACAGATACAGGGAAAACAGAGGCAGAGTACGCAGACACAGAGACTGACAAAATCAGAGATATTTACCCAGACGCTGAAACGCAATATACAGGAGGGGACCTATCCCTATGGCACCGCCCTGCCCGCTGAGCGGGAGCTGGCCGAGAGCTTTGGACTTAACCGTTCAACCGTAAGGGCCGCCATCCAGACCCTGGTGGAGGAAGGATTGTTAAAAAAGGTCCAGGGCAAGGGAACGTTTGTGATGCGCCATGCCAGGGATAACGCATACACCCATTTCCGGGGCATGAGCGAGCTGCTTAAAAATCATGGATATGTCCCTTCCTCCAGGATTTTATATACCGGTCCCACACCAGCCGGTTACAAGCTCGCCCATCTGCTGCAGGTGGGCGAAGATACGGTGTTGTACCGTATCATGCGTCTGCGTCTTGGCAACGGACTGCCTGTATCCATTGAAAATACCTTTGTTCCCTATGAACTGATTCCTGATATAGAGGATATTGATTTCCAGATATACTCTCTGTATGATGCATTTGCCATGAATTCTCTTCGTATTGCCGGCATACAGCAGGTTTTCTCCACCACCCGTGTGCGCAACTCCGAAGCCAAATACCTGAACGCGGAAAACGGGAGCCCGGTGGTATCCATTGCCATCACCTCCGCCAGCGAGGAAAACGGAATCATTGAGTACACCAACGCCCTGGTGCTTCCGGAATTCTGTAAGTTCTACTCCGACGGCGTTATCCAGGACAGCAAACTCAATGTTTATGCGCAATCCATATAGACCACTGATAGGTTTTAAGATACCAGAATAACCTTTATTCCATCGTGACACCTATCACCAGAAAGGGTAACAGTATGCCAAAAGTTTTCAATCTTCTAAGTTACGACATTGCAGAATATATAGAAAAATACATCCACGAACATGGACTGCAGCCAGGAGACCGCCTGCCCACGGAACGGGAACTGGCGGCCCAGTTAGATATAACCCGTGTCAGCGTGCGCCAGGGATACAAACGTCTGTTAGACCAGGGCGTCATCCGGTCTGAAAACGGCTATTATGTGAATCCGCCCAGAACAGACCGTTCCCTGACCGCCTATTGTTTTCCCTATGCGGATTCTTATTTGCATCCGGACACATTTTCCGTAAAATCAACCGAGTATATGCCGGAGGCCATCCGCAATATATGCAATAACATGCTGAATGCCGACCACAGTTCCCATCTCAACATGAACCGTTTTATCGAATATCTGTCCGATATTCCCGTGGGAATCACTTATACGGCCCAGACCAGCTCGTCCATGCCGTCCTTCCCAGGACTATTCTATCTGCGCTCCCTGCCGGAGGGACTGAAACAGACCCAGTATATGCGGGTCCATCAGCCCAGCCGTGAAGAATATGAACTGCTGGAGCTGAGCCAACACGACAGTATGCTGATGCTGGTAAATGGTTTCCAGTACGAAGGCACCCCCATTGCTGTCAGCGTTTCTCTCTGTGTGGGGACCAGGATGAATTTAATTGCCCCTATAACCATATGATTCCCTATGGCCAAAAGGACTTCCCTCACCAGGTCCGTCCCCAGGCCGATCCGTATGATACCCATAAGGAGTTGACCGCTATGAAAATCCTACCTGCATGCGCCGCCGACACAGCAAAAATATACCGCATCATGACCGAAGCCCGCTCCCTGGCGCCGGACCCCGGCTGGTACTGTACCGACTCAGAGGACTATATACGGTCCCACATCGTAAATCCTGATGCGGGAATCGTCTTTAAGGCAGTGGAGCATGATTGTCTGGCTGCCTTTTTCATCATTCATTTTCCAGGTAACACCCCTGACAGCCTGGGGCACTACATGAACCTGGATCCCGAGGCCCTTGACAGGGTGGCCCACATGGACTCCCTGGCAGTCCGGCCCCGCTTCAGGGGGAGAGGACTTCAATATCAGCTCATGGCCAGCGCAGAGCAGTATCTGATGACTACCTCCTATTGCCACCTGATGGGGACGGTCCATCCTGACAACCGGTACAGCCTGGGCAATTTTCTCAAACTGGGATACCGGATTGTGACTACCACAAAAAAGTACGGCGGGCTTCCCCGCCATGTCCTGTATAAATCCATAAGCAATCCCCCTTCTTTT
>OAUK01000944.1_pt1 | contig 11054 bp, 10 predicted proteins | sample 1495131 | NCBI WGS metagenome assembly OAUK01 (sample SAMEA2580009, study PRJEB22360) | human gut metagenome | biome: human gut; feature: human-associated habitat; material: faeces | place: Denmark | collected 2008/2010 | reverse complement strand
GGATGTCGGGGGTTCGAGTCCCTCATCGCCCACAGTGTATGCTTTCGTTGCAGTCATGCCGTTTTTGGAGCCCTGTACTACTTCCAGGCTCCTTTCTTAAGTCTTGTTATTCGAAAATTGTCATGGCTTTTGTCATGGCAACAACGGTTATCTTTCACCAATTCAGCTTTTTGATGGCGGCAATATCGGCATCCGTGCCGAGATAATGGACATATCTTTGCGTCATGGCCAAACTCGAATGACCAAGCCACTCCTTCACCGTCAGCACGTCAATGCCATGTCTGAGCCATTCCGTTGCCGCAGTGTGTCGCAAGTCGTGCAGCCTACGCCCTTGGGACAGCTCCTTCCAATGCGTATCCCGCTTTACGTTTCCCTTGTTCAGCTTTGCACCGCTTCGCGTGGTGAACACCAGGTCATCAGGATCCTTGCCTTCCAGATGTTCCAGAACTATCGGCTTGACCTTATCCGCAACCGGAACGTGACGCGCCTTGCCGGATTTCGGATACTTAGGTTGCATCCCTTCCGTCTGAGATGCCCTGACCGAAAAACGCATGACCGGTTCCAGCTGCACGTCCCTCGCTTTGAGCACGCGAATCTCGCCCCACCGCAATCCCGTATATCCCAGGACAAGGATCACGTCAGCCAGAAACGAATCCGAATCCCTGCGAATCTTTCCGACGAGAGCGTCAAGCTGTCTCCATGTGAAGGGGTTCATCTTCATTTCGGAGTCATCCGCCCTTGGCAATCTGGTGCCCTTCATCGGAGATTTCGCCAAATAGCCGTTATTCACGCACCACGTGAAAAACGACATGAAAGCGGTACGGATGCGCTGCTTCGACCCCAAGGAAAGATCAATGTCGTTCAAGACAATCTGCATATCCGATACGGACACATCGCACAATCTTTTGCTTTTCAACCATTGCGGCGCATGAATGCTCATGACGGATCGGTAATATTTCACCGTAGATTCGGAAATCTGACCAGGCAGAAGCCTCTCCCATACGCCAAGCGCATCACGGACAAGCGTCTTCGAGGACGCCAAGTCGACACCGGCCTTCAATTCCGATTGTTTTTCCGCTATCCAGGCAACCGCATCCTTGCGTCGATCAAACGTCTTCGAACCGACAAACACGTTTTTGCCGCTGAACACCTGCGCCTGATACGAGATTCTCCCAGACTTGCCCACTCTCCTACGTATGGTCGAACTCATCTCAGCACACCCCGCTTCAAAGGGGTACCGCCCTGCTCGATGAAACTCACCACATCACGCATGGCATAGCGAGGCGTTCGCTTTGAACCAACATAGGTAACATGCAGACCGCCTTCATCAGGCATATCCCGCATCGCGCAAAGATGCGACGGAGACACAGCAAGAATATCGGCCACCTCCGCAGCGGAAATCAGTCTAAACTCCTTGGGAATATCAAAAAGATCCTTATCCTTCATCTCCCCAATCCTTTCCCTTTATGGGACTCATCCCAGATTCGGATATCCTCGTCCGACACAAACGGAGCCCTGAACCGGACGAAGCCCGGCTGACCCCAGCCGTTCGATAGTTATTCGACACGGATGCCGGAGGAATCTCATGGGGCAACGCTCCATGTTCAACCGCTCCAGCACCTAGAATCACGTCAGTTTCAACACGACTGCCAACACGAAGCGCTATTCGGGTAACGAAGTGATCCCGATACGGGCCTATCGCTTCCCTCTGCCCCTGTTGGGCAGCCGCCAAAACAACGATCCCAGCCGAACGCCCCTGCGACAGCAGTGCGCTCAAGGCAGCCTTAACCTCCTTTTTCCATTTCGCATCAGCGGACGATTCAAACGAATTAAACTCATCTACGACCAGAACCAGCCAGGGCAGTTCAGCGGAAGCGACGAAGGAACGCATACCCAGCCGTTGCCTCTGCCTCATGATGCCGACCAGTTCATTGAGAACATCCAATTGCTCATCAGCGTCGAAACCGATACATTCGAAGCCGTATCTGAGGCCGGACAGTTCAGCACGTTTCGGATCCACTCCGTAAAAGCGCACCCAGCCAGCCTCATTTTGCCCGGCAAGCATCCGCTCGACTCCCATAATGAACGCCCAGATAACGGATCCTTTCCCGGAACCGGTCTGACCAACCACCAGAAGATGCGAGAACACCGCGTAAAACACCGTCCCTGTATCGGTCAGACCGAGCGGAACAAGGGATGACATCCTATTGCTCATAGGCAATGAGATCCTTCATCGAGAACTTCGAAGGAATCGGATCCTTGAAGTACGCAATCACACACCCATGATCGCCGATACCGACCGGTTCGATGGTGGCAGACGCCATATGAAGCGCCTGAGCCATCTCCTCGGTCTTGTCGATGTAGTCAGCGAGCTTTTTGCCGGACGCAGGATACAGCAGGAAAGTGAGCCGATCATTCTCCAATCGCATGCGACGAATCTTCGGACGATTCTTGCTGACGGCTTTTTTGCCGCCAAACTGAACGAGATCATCACTCGTGGTGGTCAATCCAGCCGCATCAAAAAAGAAGTACAATGAAAACCGATACCACTGCCCCGTATACAGACAGTACAGCACCAGCGACGCAGTCACAGCGCCAGAGAAGAAACCAAGTAGGAAAATCACTTCTGATCCGCCTTCGCAGCAGGAACGACGCTTTCCATGCGGACATTCAGACGGACATCGTACTGGCCATTCGGTGAAATAGACACTTCAGCCTGCTGACCAGGAACGCCACGGTAAAGCTCACCAAACGTCGAAGGCACCAACTCCGAAGTAGTATCCAACGTGCCCACCCCCATACAGGTGACGCCATCCGTAGAGAAAGCCGCCGGATAACGGTAAAGAGGCTTACCGTTCAAAAGTTCATCCTTGTCAGTACGCTCACCCCCTTCATAACGCTTACGGATACGTCCCTCCCCAAGCACAAGACATCCAACCGCGACACCCTGAAACTTCATATTCATACCGGCCATACAAATCATCCTTTCATATCTATTTATTATTTGTTTATCTTTTTCATAATAGATACCTTCTAGAGGAAGAACGACATCTTCTCACGACTTTCACATCTTCGCCAAATATTCGTATTACGTATAATCAAAATCATGACCTCAGAAGAAATCAGCTGGCCAGCACCCTGGAAACCTATCTCCAGTGAAGAACTGGGAATAATCGATGGATTGATCCCGGCGGACAAAGAACATAATTTAGAAATCGCATCCTACGGAGCAACAATCAATGAAGAGCTTGCCGGAAGGCTCGGCAAAGACCCATCAAATTCCACAAATGAGGATTTTCACGCTTGGTATCTTTTCGAGAATACCGAAACACAACAACATGCATACATACGCGTCAACAGCAATACCGGCGAAGAAACGCCAAAAGTATCGGTCACATCAATCATATTCCCAACGAATTTAAACCGTACAATCAAGACAAGCAGCCTTAGCAGTTTCCCCCTCACGGAAATAGAATCTTCCCTCAACAACATTTATTTTTCTAACTTGATTGCAAAAAGAAGAACTCTATATCTAACGCAGTCTCACTCTACCCCAATTGATTATTCAGAGCCACTGCCACGCAATATTGAACATGACGCAATATTCTATGCGCTGGTCGCAGAACAATTTAATACAATCGAACAAAAGTACAATTCGGTCAATCCAGCAAAAATACAATCGGAAATTAACGGGATATCAGAATCTACAATACGCAGCTGGCTTTCTACAGCCAGAAAACTAGGCCTTCTCATGCCAACTACAAAAGGAAGAAAGAAGAGTAAGAAATAAAATATACCGGAAGATAGATTTTTTAAAAAGCAATCAGGTAAACGATTTTTAATGCTATATCGAACTCATCAATATGTACAAATTGGGATTAACAAATACTTAAAAGACGAAATCTATCTAAAATGTTACACACCTCTCTTTTACAAATTCTCTAGAGTGTTTTTTATATCTTCCGTAAGTCCCAACAAACTATATTTATTACCTTTGTGATAGAAAATGGTGCGGATATGACTGTTATCAAACGGAAGTTTTTCTCCGTCACTTGAAATTGGAATCACAATCCTGCCTCGAGCATGCGCCAGTCCCATTTCGTAATACACATTGGGATTAGCTCCACTGAGATCAGCGATGACAACCTTAGAACTTTCTATGAGCTCAAGGATATCCTGAGTAATATCCGTAGGAGTCTTAATCTCATCTACTCGCTTACATTCATATCCAAGTTGGTTTGCGGCTTCTTTCACTGCCCTATAGACAGGATCATCCAAGGGGCTTGGATATGCTGTCGTATTAAAAGGCATCATTACCGCAATTTGCCTATCATTAACGGCAATGGTCGGAAACTGGATCACCGCTGGATTTTGAATAGGCTTATAATTATTACGTAAATCACCAAGCATTCGATACGGATCCCCCCTGAGAACAATCCAACGCGTTCTCGATCCTTTCCATTTTGAAAACGACAGCACATGATTCAGCTTCGTTACCGGAAAAGAAGCAACAACCGCTTCAAGACACTGGGATGGGTCAGTTCCAAGATAACCAATTTGGGCAGTTGCAGAACTGCCATCATCATATTCAGGTGATGCAATAGTGGGAAGCTGTCGAAGAAGTTCAAAATTAGGCGTCCCGTCCTCATATTTGAATTGCGATGCGACTGTCGGATCGGTGTCTTCAAATACTCTTCTTCTCTCAACAGGGGAAGACTCATCAGCACGAATGATGATGTTAAAATACATAGCGCTGTTATTCTTATCAACATGTTTGTCAGAATTATCCGTAATGAGTTTTAAACATTGTTGATAGAGATCCTGATATTGGCGATTCCCGTTATCTTTCTGCATGTAAAAAGACTTGTAATATGTCAGTAAATCAGTGAGAAGCTTCCAAGCCTGGTCACTGGACGCTTCGGCAATAAATTTCTCGAAGGAATGTCCCTTTGAGAACCCATACTTCTCGCATAGCTTTACACCCACGCTTTCTTGGGTGAAATCATCAAATCTTTCGGTAGAGAAATCCAAGACATATCCACCACGATTGAAGAGTTTGAAAAAAGGTTGCTTCTCCAGAAAAGTCAAAGTATCTGCAGCAACCATATTCACATCTCCTCGAACTCTCGCCGGGTGAGTACGGTGTCGAAGCCACCGACCCTCTCACCCTCGTGTTTATCGATTCCTGCGTAGGCAAGACTGTCATCTTCATACCGCTTGAACTTGTATACGGCGTCATTCATACGGGCGCTATTGAACACATTCAGGCTGAGCAGCAGCTCAAAATCATCTTTAGTCAAGCCGGTAACTTTCTTGAATAGTTCCGGTTCAAGCTTGGTGATGACATCCCTGAGCGTCTGCTCGCGGTAGTCGGTCAGGTACATGAAGATTGGAATGCGGGTGGCGAACTTGATAAGTTTGTCTTGAACCTGCTTGCGTAGGCTCTTATATTCCTTTTCCTCTTCCTTGATCTCCTTTTTCTTCGTTGGCGTTACCTTGTCCTCGGCCTCCCTCTTCATGTCCTTGACATGCTCGGACTTGTTGATAATGGTCTCGAGATCACTATTGAGACTGCGGAAGCCTTCGATGCTCATAAGTGCGTCCATGGCCTGCTGATTGTTCATCAACTTCTTTAGAGTGAGATTGTCCACATTTACCAGCAGAGTGCTTTCCCAGCGCTTGGCGAGCAACGTGGCGGAAGTACCAGCTGAGGCGATGTCCAGTACGTCAGTGGCGTTGACCTGCTTCATACTGCTACCGTCATAAGCGAGCACTGGAAGGAAGTGGATAAACTCGCCGACACTGGCCTCAGGCGACTTGTTTTCCTCGGGGTTGAGTGAGCAACTGTAGTCAGCAATTTGCCGCAATGCACGCGTTGGTGCGAAATCAAAGATATAGCATTCCTTTTTCAGAATCTCTACCTGATTCGGGTGTTGCCCATCAGGGTTTTTGATCGTCCAAGGAGACTGAACACGGAACGCAGCCTGAAAATAGGTTTCCGGACTCTTCAGATTACGCAACATGAAGATGCCGGTCCACGGCTTGACAGTCACACCAGTAGTGAGCTTGCCACACGATAGCGTGATGGTTTTGGACTCCAGAGGATCAGCCATGGATCTGCGTACAGGCTCTAGGGCGTCCAGACCAATGCCTGCTGCCGCTCCGGCAGCGACGTTAACGTGATAATCATGGTAAAAGGCGTTCTGCCGATTTGCCAACAGGTTCGCCATCGCATAGCACGAAGCCACTGACGGCAGGAACCAGAATGTATGGGTAAGGATGTTCTTCAATCGTGAATCCGAATACGGCATGGGAGGCTTGCGGGCGCCCATCTTCAATTCGTCTATGGACGTCCCGGCCAAGCTACCACGCATCAAGTCAAGCCATTTCTGCACATCGTTCTCATGCTTGAATTGAGCTTCTGAACCAGTGCCTTCTGCCGCGAAGAACTCGTTAAGATCAAATTCGTCGAATTCGCCACCCGAGGCAATCTCACGGATCTGGTCTGGCATCTGGTAGGTCATCAACACCACGCGGGGAAGCGAAGCATAGGGATTATTACCGGTACCGCTCCACTTTTCCTTCGCACGTTGCTCGTCGGCATAGGTCCAGTTGAAGATCTGTTCCTCGATGAACTCACCGTTAGCTATTGCACGGAACGGGGTGCCCGACAGGAATAGATAACCGCTAGTAGTGATCGGCAAGAAATCATCGTCACCTTGGGCGAAACCCTCGCCAACGATTTCAGCGACACTGTTGAGATTGTCCTTGCGCTCCTTATCATCCTCAGCTTCGAACAATTCCCTCGCGGTGTCACGCCAGGCGCCGAAATGGTATTCGTCAAAGATGACGAGATCCCAGTTCTTCAACTGTCCCCATTCGTTCTTGGCCTTGATGCCGCCGATGTCATTCTTGCCGAGAAAGTCTTGGAAAGAGCCGAAGCATACGATGGGTTCGTTCTTGTCTGCTTTGTCGTAGGTGAGTTCGGTGTCGCGAGAGATGAACTGCCATCTCTCGAAATCCTTGTGTGATTCAAGGTCCTCACGCCATGAGTCCGCTACGGCAGGCTTGAATGTAAGGATAAGAATGCGACTGTATCCTTCGGCCTTGGCGAACTCATAGCTGGTGAAGGTCTTGCCAAAACGCATCTTCGCATTCCATAGGAACCGAGGCGGCTTACCGGGATTATCCCTCTTGAACTGATGAAAATATCGTTGAGTCTTCTCGACTGCTGCCTGCTGCTCTGGGCGCATCTTGAAATCCTGCGTGCGAGCCGTCAACGTTTCCCGACCTTCCTTGACAGCTCGAATAGCCTGTTGAACATCTTTGACATCACATCGGAACCATTCGCCACCCATGCGCTGGAATTTCGTGGACAGCAAACGATGAACAGCATGGTCATCGAAAGCAGTGCCATCATTACGCATTGCGCTTTCCTCAAGCACGATACGCACTTGAATCTGCGCGGTTTTGGTCTGTTCGGCGATACGCTGACGAACATCTCGATCCGTATAGCCGACCTTCAGTTGCCCTTTATGACTCTCGTCATCAATGGCGTAGGCATAGATTTTCGGTGAAAGCGACGGGCGTTGCGGGAAGAACGAATCTGCCATGATCACTTTTCTCCATCCATCGGACGAATGACGCTTTCAATAAACGCCTGCTCGTCACCATCAATCCCGTATTTTTCGTATAACCTCTCATCGCTCCATGCCTGAGTGAAATCCTGAACGGGGACAAATGCGAAACGGTCCTTAGTTATGTCTTGGGACACCATAAATTGTGAGACCAAGAAACGGAAAAAGCGTGTTTCCATATATGCTTTGAGATTCAGAGCTTCCTCTTCGGAATCAAATGCACCAGCCACAAGATATGTCTCCGTGCACACCACATTCGGCGCAAGAATGTTAATCTTCGTAAAGACCTTTCTCATACCATTTTTATCCGGGCTGCCTGCATGATCATAAGCAGTCTTCGCGCAAATCACCTTGTATTTCTTAATCCACTCACGCCCACTAGTAACTTCGGTACTGGGGAATTTTCCCTCGCCATTCTGCCAATGAAGAATCAGGTCTCCCTTTTGACGCGGGCGAACATTGGTTGCCAAGCCGAAGGGCTTACGGCTTGATACCTGCTTATCCATCGTTAGCTCCTTAAAGGCAAGGACTTTTCTGACGATGGGAACCGCACGACTGTTTCTCACAAAAATCTTGAACTCGTCAAGATCTCTGACAGACGTACATTCATCACCGTTGACCACGCTCTTTACTTCGCACTGTCCTGGATGGTCTCGATCCCAGAGAAAATAGCAGACGCCACCAGCAAGATCCACCCCAGGGAAGCAGTCGTTAGCGTTCTCAAAATCAACAAGCTGACGAATACGCTTGTCCGTAAGCATCGATGCTCGAAAATCATTAAGACCTTTACCTCCACCGAACCAACGGGAAGGGATAATCATTGAAATATACCGCGGATTCATCTTCTGCGCTTGTTCGACGAACTTCTGATAAATTGGAGCCGCACTCTTGCCGAACCCACCGTCGCTGAGCTGATACGGAGGGTTACCGACAATAACGTCGAACTGCATGTTAAAGATCCTCTCGGGATGATAGGTATGAATGAATTCGTAAGTGTAACTTTCCAGCCCGCTACTACGGTCATACTGGTCTCGTTTGGCACCGCAGTACACGCATTTGTCGCCTGCCCAAATGTGTTCAATGGCCTCATAATGAATGTGTCCATCTGGCGTATCGAACGTGTCATCAATGGAGTATTTGCCGTTCGCCTTCTTCGAGCAGTATAGGGTTCGGCGCGACAACAGAGCCGTTAACTCAGTGATGGCAATACCCCATACCTGATGGTTCAGGATGTGGTCGATACGTTGCTGCAAGTCAGGAATCTCTTCCTCAAGCCCCCTGAGCAGTCGTTTAGTAATCTCGCGCAAGAATACGCCAGTCTTGGTGAATGGATCGAGGAATGTGATGGAACTGTCATGCCAGATTTCCTCAGGCAATAAGTCGAGCACCTTGTTGGCGAGCTGAGGCGGCGTAAACACCTCGTCGTTAGAAAGATTCGCCAGACAAGAGAGCACGTCGGGGTTGTACAACTTGTTGCCCAATTGCAGCTCATTACTCATCCTTGACCACCTCCAGATAGTTCATCAACGGATATTCGCATATCGGCGTAGGGACGATCTTGTCCGGGTCATCCTTGTCCACGTCAAAGTCTTCCACCATATCGAACGTTGGCTGGGCCTCGACCTTGTCCAGAAGGGACGCAAACGTGTAATCGCGGCGCTTGACCTTGTTGCCTGATACAAGTGACCATTCCGGAAACACGATGGGATCTCCAGCCGTGTCAGTCAAGGTGAGAGCGTCGCCACAAAGGATATTCACGGAGAGCACATAGCGAATAACAGCACGGAACTCTTCCTTCGCGTCATTCTTGAAACGACTGGTATAAGTCCTATCAATCTCGCGGAATAAGCGTTCACGGCATTCCTCTACGTTATCCTGCATGATGTCCACGCCATAGACAGATGACACCGCCACGAAAGCATAACGTTCATACTCTAGCTGGCTTTTGCCGTATCGTTTGCCAACCACATCAAGTTTGCGACGCAGTACCTCTGCAAGAAAATTACCGTCACCGCACGCGGGCTCGAGAAAACGGCTGTCAATACGCTCGGTCTCCTGTTTAACCATATCCAACATGGCGTTAACCTCACGCTCATTGGTGAACACCTCACCGCGCTCTTCTACACGCTTTTTGGATTTGATCTGCTGCCTTTCCGCCACTCTCCACTCCTTGCTCACTGCATCACAGCCTATATCCTACGCGCTTCTGGAACCCATTCCGGCACTCACGCAATATTCAACAAAAAACATGCCTGGAACAATCAAACGTCTGCTTTCCCTTGACACTCATTCCTAAATTTTCTCGATGCCTTCTGCATAACAAAATCTTTTTTCGCGATTCATCTAAAATCAACTACACATTTTCAGCTTGCCCAGAATCTGTTTCTTCCTCACTGAGCCCCATCATCATATTATAATGCGCAAGATGTCCCATTTCTAAAAAGATCATCCGAAAAGCGTCCAAATTTTTTTCAACTGAGCCCTCCGATAATGGAGAGCAGCACACATCATCAAAGCTAGAATGTGATCCAGCATTCGTCCATGAAATCAACGATTTAGTTATCCATCTATAATCTCCATTAACCCTATTAGGAATATCGCAAAGGGATATTCCACCATAATACTTATAATAATGTTCTAGAATACGTCTCATAGTGTTTTGAAGCCCATTGATATTGCATGATTCAGGATATTTCTTGGCAGTCTTTATCCTTTCCCACAGGACCTCATAAGTAGAACTTACTGGATTGTTTTGCCTAGATTCTATAGACGAAAAGCCATCTCTTTTCTGCACAACCCAGTATTTCATCTGACGGGTTATTCCCTTTTTGAATCCTTTAGTAAAAGAAACTTCTTTATAAAAATAAAGATTATGAGACATTATAAATAACTGTACAATATTACCTTTTCCTTCACATATTTCACTGAAGAGGTCTCGTATCAGAGATGATATAATAAAAAGAGCGTCACTATCCATACTGGATACAGGATCATCAATGACAACCACTTTGTTATCAATAGTGCCAGTGTTTTCTAAACTACCTTTAAGCATAAAATAGAAATAGAGGAAAGTAATAAAATTCTGCTCTCCCTCACTAAGTGTGTCATTCACAACTTGCCCATTATCTCGAACAATTGAATAACTGTACCTATCCATACCTTCACCTAAACGGAAGCCTGTATATCCAAACTTCTCAAGTTGTTCATTTATCGCATTTCGAGTTGCTTCAACGCCTGTAGTTCCATTTTGAAGTTGAGTCAACTCTTCCCCATGTATTTTAATCAGCTCATCGATTTTCTTTATTTCTTGTTCTAACCCTGTAATTTCATTTTCAATTTTCACCCTTTCCTTCACAAAATCTGTAATATCATCTTTAATTTCATACGTAACAAACTTCCAAATCTGCGACGAAAGCT
>OAUK01000939.1_pt1 | contig 11093 bp, 8 predicted proteins | sample 1495131 | NCBI WGS metagenome assembly OAUK01 (sample SAMEA2580009, study PRJEB22360) | human gut metagenome | biome: human gut; feature: human-associated habitat; material: faeces | place: Denmark | collected 2008/2010 | reverse complement strand
ATTTTGAGGAAAAAGAACAATTTCGCCTTGATTGTAATTTTTAAATTGTATCTTTGCCATGAATTGAAATTTTACCCTAAAGATACAAAAAATTAGGGACATGACAAAGCCCGAGCTTGTGAAAGTTCGGGCTTTAATTGTTAAAAAGAGTATGTGTCACTTTTGACACACCCTCCTTTTGGCTTCCAAGTGTGGCCCTTTCACAGGCCCGAAGAACCCAAATGGGAAAATCGGTGTGCTTTTTCACCCTCTCGGCACCAGTTTTCCTCTCTATTTGAAGAATCTTCACGAGGGCGTTTTTGTAAAGGTTATTTAGCATCACGCCGGGCATCGAGCGTCACTTCCTCATGTATCAGACGCCCTTCGCTTGTCACCCCCTCCACCACCATGCAGCAGGGTCCCGAGGTGTTGCCAAGACTGAAAGAGAGCCTGTCACTCACGACATTGGGATTCCAATAAAGCGTTTTCCTGATGCCGAGGCCGGCTGAAAATTTCACAGGTTTCTGATAACCCAACGGAACTATCTTCTTCTGGTTGAGATGTTCGGCAGCCTGGGAGGTGTAATTGCCGGTCTTGGTCGTGATGGAAATCACCCCACTGCCCCCACGCGTGCCCCAAATGGCGGTAGTGCCGGTCTTGAAAACATCCACGCGGGCCACATCCTGCATCCGGATGATGTCGAGGTCGTAATCATTTTCAAGAAAAACACCGTCGAGCACGATAGCCGCCGGATTGTCGCCATAGATGGTTGTGGTGGCCCGAATATAACATTTGTTCTCGCGCACAAACACTCCCGGCACTCTACGCAACAATTCGTGAAGACAGGTGGCATCGATCTCGCGAATTTCTTTTTGACCGAAAGAGAAGTCGGCAGCACGGGCGTATGCATCGCTGCGGCTCTGCGAACTGAGCCGGCGGGTGACCACCTCCACATCGTCGAGCATGATGCCATCGTCGACTGCCGCAGACTGTGGGGCATCGGACGGTATCTCCTCGGCCTCCTCCTCACCCATTTTGCCCACCGGGGCATTGAAAGGCGGATAGTCGGGCTCGTCTACCACCAGTTCGACGAGTTCACTACCTTCGGGCTTGACCGCCCGAAGCACATATTCCGTGCCCTCGGGGAAGTCCATGCCGGAAAAAGAAAAACAGCCTTGGGCATCGGAAACAGTGGAAGCTGCAATGCCTATCTGCGGAGAGATCAAACTCACCGGCGCATTGGGCACAGCCCGATGGCGGAGAAAACTGCGCACACGCCCGGTGATGGTCTGGGAAGACTCAACCGTCACAGGCACTTTGGCAAAATGGCCGGAAAACACGCGCGAAAAGTCGTAACGACTCCAATGGCCGGAAGCGAGCAGACGGTCGGCCAGCGGAAGATGCTCGTAATAATTTTCGGGGGCTTCGAGTCCACCCGCCACATCAGTACTTAAAAAGAGGTGTGCCAATATTGAGGAAGGCCGATGCCGGCGTGCCACAACCGACGAGGTGACCGAGACGGAGATGTCGGCACGCTCTCCTTCATGCAAACCGACGGCCTGCAAGCGGAGCACCACACTGTCGGCAGAAGTCGCGGCGGCCTCCTGCCTCACAACATGAAGGCGCAAACGCTCACGGTCGTTGGCCGAAAGCAACAACCGCTCGGCAAGAATATGGCCGTGAGGGCCAACCAACAGCAGCGACACGACACCTTGCGGAATGGAATCGCGCAGCAAGGAGACAGGTCTTTGGGCCGCAATAGGACCCAGGAAGAAAGGATAGGCCCGGCAATGGGCCATAAGGAAAAGGGAGTCGCCGGGAAGGTAAGTTCTCACAATGATGCGATGGTCACGCCGTTCATAAGTCAATGCCCCGGCGGTATCAGCATCCGAGAGTGATGTCGTATCGGCAAAGGTTGAGTCGGTATGGCGGTCGCTGCCTTTCCGACCACCTATATAAAGCGGAATCCAACTGTCATAACGGGGAAGGGCCGCCGACAAACGGGTGTACGACCGCAAGCGGTAGCGGCCGGCAACTGCTGAAGAAGGGATGTCCACATAGCCGGCATAAAGTCCTTCACGCCCCATGATGCGGATGCGGGTGACCAAGGTGCCGGCCGGGTCAAGCAACTCCACATAGGCGTAGCGGCTCTCATCGACCGGCTCGTGGCTCAAGGCTTTCACCACATAGACTTTCAGCCACACCCGGTCGCCGGGTGCATAATCGGCAGCATCGGCATGGATATAGGTCTTCTCCTGCGGATATAGATGCAGTTGTTCAATGATGCGGTCGGTGAGTATATTGCCGGTTTGTGCAGCAAGCGTGGCAGTCACGACCGTCATAGCGAACATAAGGAATAGTCGTTTCATCGTCAACAGAATTGATATTCTCGTCTCTTTTTCTACAAAAGTAGTAAAAATAGCCGGTATCAACAAACAAATCGTCTATAAGGGCTGAAAATATGTGAAGTTTAGGAAGCCGCCCGAACGTTTTCAAGTAAAAATGTCTACCTTTGCAATCAAGTATTCAACAATCACAACAGACAGAATATGACAAAGCAACTGAAACCGGCGACGCTCTGCGTACAGGGTGGCTACAAGCCTAAAAACGGGGAACCGATCGAGGTGCCCATCATCCAAAGCACCACATTCAAGTATGACAATAGTGAAGAAATGGCCATGCTTTTCGACTTGAAGAAAGAAGGCTACTTCTACACCCGCCTGCAAAATCCCACCAATGATGCCGTGGCTCTCAAGATAGCGCAGCTCGAAGGTGGAGTCGGTGCCATGCTCACGAGCAGCGGACAAGCAGCCAACTTCTATGCCGTGTTCAACATCTGTGAGGCCGGCGACCACATTGTGGCCTCCACAGAAATCTACGGTGGCACATTCAACCTCTTCGGCGTGACCATGAAGAAACTCGGCATCGAGTGTACTTTCGTCAACCCCGAGGCCGACGAGGAGGAAATACAGCGTGCCTTCCGCCCCAACACCAAGGCCCTTTTCGGTGAAACAATCTCCAATCCCGGTTGTGCGGTGCTCGACATCGAGAAGTTTGCACACATTGCCCACCGCAATGGTGTACCCCTCATCGTGGACAACACCTTTGCCACACCCATCAACTGCCGCCCCTTTGAATGGGGAGCCGACATCGTGACCCACAGCACCACCAAGTATATGGACGGCACGGCCTCACAAGTAGGCGGTGTGGTGGTGGACAGCGGTAAGTTCGACTGGATGGCCCATGCGGACAAATATCCCGGGCTCTGCACTCCGGACGAGAGCTACCACGGACTCACATACGTCAAAAACTTCGGGAAATTGGGGTACATCACCAAACTCGTGGCACAACTCATGCGCGACTTGGGGTCTATTCCCGCTCCCATGAACTCATTTATCCTCAACCTCGGTTTGCAGACACTCCACCTGCGCATGGCCCGGCACTGCGAGAATGCACAGGCTGTGGCCGAGTTTCTGGCAGCCGACCCGCGGGTGGCATGGGTACACTACAGCGGTCTGGAGGGTGATGCCAACCATGCCCGTGCCCAAAAATATCTTCCCCAAGGGTCGTGTGGCGTGATGGCCTTCGGACTGAAAGGCGACCGCGAGACGGCCATCCGGTTTATGGACTCGTTGGAGATGATTAATATCGTGACTCACGTGGCCGATGCACGCACCTGTGTGCTCCACCCCGCCAGCCACACCCACCGGCAGTTGAGCGAAGAACAACTGCGCCAAGCCGGCATCGCACCCGACCTTATCCGACTATCGGTAGGTCTCGAAGACATCGACGACATTATCAATGACCTTAGACAAGCGCTCGACAAGATTTAACGACTGAATGATTCGACCATTCAACACACATCGTTCCCGCCCCGCACGAACGGCCCTTGCCATAGTGGCAGCCGTCACGGTGGCGGGACTTATCGGTTGGGCACTTTACTGCCACACAGCTTCTAAAGCCGGCATCCAAAGGGCCATGACACAGGTGATGCGCACCGGCTACTACCAACTGGAAGTGGACGGACAGTCCCTGCTGCGCTTCGGAACCGACCACAGTAGGCTTGCCGCCGTATGGACCGACCGGCTGGCACTTGTCCCCTCTTGTGAGGGGCGGCTCACGGTCTCAGTCGATGACAGCCTGAATGCCCACCGATACGCAGGGCGCGATATAAGAGAGGTGCTCGCACAGAAAATCGATTCGCTGAAAAAAGACATCAGGCATCTTAGCTTCAAGGTAGATGAATTGGCCTACTACCGACGCGTACACTCGGTTATCGATGAGGGTTACGAGACCGTTTCCCGCTTTTCTTTCCAAGAACGCAAGCGGCTAGACTCGTTGCGACACCTGCTCGACACCTTGCAATGTGTGAAACCAACCGACCGAGTGGCCATCACCTACCACACCGACTATCGGGTGGCGCTTTCCGGCAAGAAGACAACTGAAAAGTGGGAGGCCTGCACGGTGACAGACACACTGCGGGATGACCATTGCCTGATTTTGCAGACAGAAAGCCGGCAGAAACCCGACGGGGGGACCAGTTATCCTAAAAGTGTCGCTGCCCACATAGCCCGACTTGCCGGACACAACATCAGACGGCCCATCACATGGCGCCACCGTCCGGATTCGGCAGGTGTCTACATAGGCAGTGTGGACAAGCTCTTTCGACCAGAAGGACACGGAGTACACATAGGCAATGACGGAACCTATTTTGAAGGGCATTGGAAAGCAGGCCGACGAAACGGCTTCGGATTCAGACTGAGCAACACCCAAGCCATGCGGGTGGGCGAATGGCGCAACGACCTGTTCCGTGGGGAGAGGGTGCTCCACACCTCGGAGCGCATCTATGGCATCGACATATCCAAATATCAACACGAGAAAGGGCGCAAACGCTACCCCATACACTGGGACAAACTGCGCATCACTCACTTGGGAGGCATCAGCCGCAAACGCACCAAGGGAGGGGTGAACTACCGTGTGAGCTTCTGCTACATCAAGTGTACGGAGGGAACCACTGTCCACAATAAATACTATGCGGCCGACCATCGGGCTGCCCGTGCTTCCGGTCTGCATGTCGGCGCCTATCATTTCTTTTCCATCCGAACGGGAGGAGCGGCACAAGCCGCCTTTTTCCTCCGCCATGCACGGATAAGAAAAGGCGACCTCCCACCGGTGCTTGATGTAGAACCTTCGCCAAGGCAAATCAAGGGGATGGGAGGAGCAGCCGTGCTTTGGCGGGAAGTGAGAGCTTGGCTGAAAGTTGTGAAGCGGAAAACGGGCGTGCGCCCCATCCTCTACATCAGTCAGATGTTTGTGAACCGCTACCTTGATTTGGCACCCGACGTGAAAAGAGACTATGAGGTGTGGATAGCCCGCTATGGGGAATACAAGCCAGATGTGCGTATGCGCTTCTGGCAACTCTGTCCGGATGGTCGCGTAAGGGGCATACACGGCGAAGTGGATGTAAATGTATTCAACGGCTACGAAGCCGAATTTAATACGTTCACCCGCTCTACCCAATGACAAAGGCGATGGTACAAGCAATCGAATTACATGTACCATCGCTTTTTGTTTTAAGCAAGTTTAACTATAATTATTGTTAAACACGAACAACGTGTCCTTATTTTTACTATATTTGCAGTGCTTCCTCATTATTTCATTTTAGGAAGCTGATAATCAATCACTTATCATATAAACATCGGGCTGACGACGTATGAGACAACTGAAGATACAGAAGAGTATCACCAACCGGGCAAGTGAGGCATTGGACAAGTATCTGGTGGAGATAGGTCGTGCGCCTATGGTTACCATCGAGGAAGAAATAGAACTGGCTCAAGCTATCAAGCGTGGGGGGCGAGATGCCGAACGTGCGAAAGAAAAGCTGGTGACGGCCAATCTGCGCTTTGTGGTGTCGGTGGCCAAGCAATATCAGCATCAAGGCCTCACGCTCACCGACCTCATCGACGAAGGCAACATTGGATTGATAAAAGCTGCCGAGAAATTTGATGAGACCCGCGGTTTCAAGTTTATTTCCTACGCCGTGTGGTGGATTAGACAGAGTATTCTGCAAGCCATCGCCGAACAAAGTCGCATTGTGCGGTTGCCTCTCAATCAAGTAGGATCACTCAATAAGGTGAATCACGAGATAAACCGCTTCGAACAGGAGCATCACCGTCGGCCAAGCGTGCAAGAGCTGAGTGACCGCACACATATCGACGAAGAAAAGATACAGCAAAGTATGATGGCTGACGGCCATCACGTGAGCATTGATGCACCTTTTCAAGAGGGGGAAGACAATTCGATGGTGGATGTGATGGCCGGCAGTGACGACAGTCGCACCGACCGGCAGGTGGATCACGACAGCATGGCCATGGAACTGAACAGTGTGCTCGACCGTGTACTGAAAGAGCGCGAACAAATCATTATCCGCGAATGCTTCGGCATCGGCTGTCAGGAGAAAGGGCTCGAAGAAATAGGCGACCAACTTGGACTCACCCGTGAACGAGTGAGACAAATCCGCGAAAAGAGCATCACCAAATTGCGCGAATCAGGCAATGTAAAAATACTGATGAAATATTTAGGTTAGATTACGACACCCCACGAAAAGCAGAGTTTGCTGCATCAAAACAAAACAGCAACACCGCCAATTTCTCTCGGATTGGCGGTGTTGCTGTTTATCGTTGGAATAATATCTTCCCTACTTTGTCTGTTACGCCATCATGCATGTCATACGCCATAGCAGAAGCAGGTCACCACTATTTGATGATACCCAAATCTACAAATATCTTCTTGAGCACCTGCACTCCATGTTCCACTTGCTCTTCTGTATGCGTGGCCATGAGGGCGAAACGCACGAGCGTGTCTTGAGGAGCACAAGCCGGAGGTATGACAGGATTGATGAACACTCCGTTTTCGAAAGCGAGCTTCGTCACCATAAATGTCTTGTCCACATCATGCACATAGAGTGGGATAATCGGACTCTCTGTATCGCCAATCTCGAAACCCTCTTCGCGGAAACGTTTCAGCGCATAGCGCGTCACAGCCCACAGATGCTCAAGGCGTTCAGGTTCCTGCTGTATGATATGCAAAGCCTCCATAGCGGCAGCCGTGGCGGCCGGTGTGTCACTGGCACTGAAGATGTAAGTACGGCAAGTGTGGCGCAGATAATTGATTGTATCCTTGTCACCGGCAATGAAACCACCGATAGAGGCAAGACTCTTGGAGAATGTACCCATAATGAGATCTACCTCGTCGGTGAGTCCGAAGTGGTCGCATACGCCACGCCCTTGTCTGCCGAACACACCGATACCATGGGCTTCATCGACCATGATCGAACAGTTATACTTATGTTTGAGGGCCACAATTTCAGGCAGTTTGGCCAGATCGCCCTCCATAGAGAACACGCCGTCGACGACAATCAGTTTCACTGCCTCACGGGGAAGTCCTTCAAGCACACGCTCCAAGTCTTCCATGTCGTTGTGCTTATAGTGCAACTGGCGGGCAAAAGAGAGTCGCCGGCCATCAACGATACTTGCATGGTCGCGGTCGTCACAGATGATATAGTCACCCTTCCCCACCACCATGGCCAAAACTCCCTGGTTGACGGAGAAACCCGTTGAGAAACAGAGTGCTTCATCCTTGCCCTCAAATTCGGCAAGTTCCTTTTCCAGCTGCACGTGGATGTCCAACGTGCCATTGAGGAAACGGCTTCCAGCACACCCCGAACCATATTTGTCAAGTGCTTTATGAGCGGCCGCAATCACTCTTTCGTCGCCGGTCAGGCCGGTATAGGCGTTAGAGCCGAACATGAGAACCCTGTGTCCTTCCATTTCCACTTCCGTCCCCTGCTTGCTCGTGATGGCACGGAAATAGGGATACACACCGGCTTCCATAAATTTCTGCGGCTCCCGGTAATTCTTATATCTGTCTTGTAACTGTCCCATTATTAATAGGTGTACTTTTATTTGTTTACCTTGAATTTGGCTGCAAAGATACAAAAAAGAAGTTATAAAACATATTTTTTTCACAGAAACTTCCCTCCACTTGCTTTTTTTATACGATAACAATCATTATCCAAACGAAAATGATTAAATTTGCAAAACAATCATTGAGTCCTCCCATGAAGAAGAAAGTGCTTTTCATCATGAACCCTATTTCGGGAACGTCAAGCAAGGCGGGAATCCCGGAACAGATAGCTTCCACGCTCGACACCGGTCTTTTCGACTACGATTTGGTGATGACCGAAAGGGCCGGACATGCAACCGAGCTGGCTGAAAGGGCCAAAAACGACAACACCGACATTGTGGTGGCCATTGGCGGTGACGGAACCGTGAACGAGGTGGCGCGAGGCATCGTACACTCACGCACGGCTTTGGGCATCATTCCATGCGGATCGGGCAACGGATTGGCACGCCATCTCATTCTGCCGATGAACATCAAGAAGTGCATCAAGGTGCTTAATGCCTGCGAAATCCATGCCCTCGACTATGGAGTCATCAACGGCTACCCTTTCTTCTGCACGTGCGGCATGGGATTTGATGCTTTCGTGAGCATGAAGTTTGCCGAGAGCGGCAAGCGCGGCCCCATCTCCTACGCCGAGAACATCCTGCGCGAAGGTCTCAAATATCGGCCCGAAACCTACACCATTGAGGACGAAACGGGATCCAGACAATACAAAGCTTTCCTCATTTCATGTGCCAACGCCTCGCAGTATGGTAACAATGCCTATATCGCTCCACAAGCCTCGATGAGCGACGGACTGATAGATGTAATCATCATGGAACCGTTTGACGTGATAGAGGCACCGCAGGTGAGTTTTGACATGTTCAACAAGACACTTGACAAGAACTCCAAAATCAAGACCTTCAAGTGCAAAGAACTGCACATACACCGCAGCAAACCGGGCGTAATACACTACGACGGCGACCCTGTGATGACGGGTGAAGACATCAATGTCCATCTTGAGGAGAAAGGTATCCGCATCGTCGTAAACCCCTTTGCCGACAAGAGCATGAGACGGCCCAACGCCATCCAGACAGCTTTCGCCAGTTTCTTCAATGACATCAATGCTGTGAGAGATGACCTGCATCGGCAAAGCCGCAAAGTGGAAGCCTTGAGCAAGGTGATTCAGCGGAAGTTGAACATATAACACCTACCCTACAAGTTCCATCCCCCCACTCTGTTTGCCGGTGGAAAAATACAGACTTTGCTGTTTTCTTCTGTAGAAAATGGAATGCCGTTTGACTTCCCTCAATACGCTCATTTAGAAATGTGCACTGTTTGCCAAGACAGACATTTAGTTCACACCTGAATCTTTCACCTGCTTTCGGATATTGTAGCGCATCGTACGGATGCTACCATTGGAGACGCCCATAATGTGTGCTATCTCACTATCAGAATACCCTTTCTTGTTAAGGTAGAAGAAAATGGTGGGCTTGGCAGCAAGTCTCTCATCAAGCTCTGCAAAGTAATCGGAATCTACAAAACGAGCGTAGGCGATATACTTATCGAGTTCGGCCTTGCTCCATCCCTTCATCGTGGTGCTACCGGCTGCAATGACTTCAAAAGCAGACTTCCCTTCAACAACCTTATCTATCTGATTTTGGGAAATCTCCTTCATCTGCCCTTTGAGCTTGCCTATCTCATGTGCCTGCCGATAGGTCTTCTGCTGCATCCGCCCCAACCGCTGGCGCGATGCACGGATATATTTTCTGGCCATAGAAAACACGAAAGTCGCCGTCGCCAAAACGACTACGGCAATAAGTGCCAAAGTAGTACGCGACTGCTTGCGGTGCTGCAATTCGAGCTGTTGGACAAGGTATTCGCGCTCCATGACGACTGCTCTGTTGAGTTGCTGTGTATTTTGCCGTCTCACGACCACTTCCAGCGAATCGGCCCTGCGCCGGGTGGCGAGTTCTTTTTCCTCATCGCCGGAATCGCTATAATAGCGTGCGAGGCTATTGAGATATTGGGGCATGATGGCACGATAGCTTTTCCCATCCAGAAACAAAGAATCAGCCAACACCTTCGACCGCTGGAGATATCGCAGCGCGTCCTGCCCCCGAGATTCCATCCGTGCGACACGGGCAAGTCCGAGCAGAGCTTCCGGCAGTCGTCCGTCTGCCAAAGGTGTATTCTCAAAATAGTATTTGGCCCGCTTCAGATCGTGATGTTCAAAATAGTATCTCCCAACACCCTCATTGAAGAGATCAAACCGATTGTCTTTGAACTTTACACGGTCGCGTATGACCTTTTGCATATAGTAGTCGGCACTATCATTCTGACCATCTTGCCGGTAAAGCGTGTAAATATTGTAATTGGAAACAACACATCCCACATCATCTTTTCGTTGGTTCATAAGAGCGACGACACGGTGCATATAGTTGATGGCCATGTCAAGGTTGCCCAACAATTCATAAACCGACCCCAACTGCTGATAAAGCCTTGCTTCAAATTCAGAATCGTCATCGGGCAATATCAGCCGAGCCTTCTCCAGTGCCACCATAGCCTCCACCGGTTTCCCATAACCGAGGTTGAACACCATCCCCTGCCAATAGTAGGCATCAACAAGTTTCTTGCTGTCGTGTTTTTCCAACAAATTCACGGCTGTGGTGATGGTCGAATCAAGTCCTTTCGGGAAATTCGCATTGGAATAAGCCATAAAGAACTGTGCTTTAGTTTTAGAGAGTAAGAGCTGTCCTGCCTCTTCTTCCGACGGACTACTGTGGGCAAAAACACTGTCCACCATGCGGTTCACCACCTCTGCCTGTTTCGGGTTAAACGAGTATTCATCAATACGCTGCAAGGTTTTATTGTGACGGTTACAAGCAGTCAGACTGAACATTATCAGGATGCCCGGCACAAGAGATAGATAGTTTTTAAAGAAACTCATCACGTATAAACAAAGTTTTCTGCAAAAATAATAAGAAAGAAGAATAATCAAAAGAAATAAGCCAAAAAATTATCTTGCAGATCATGAAAATGATGCAGACAAATAAAAAAGACCCGTCCCGGCCAGAACGCTTTCCGGCAAGGACGGGAAGAGAGTGTTAAAATATACTTCTGTGTGGTGATGTTATGCTTAATAACCGTTAATTTCTGTTCCGTAGTTTCTC
>OAUK01000938.1_pt1 | contig 11096 bp, 5 predicted proteins | sample 1495131 | NCBI WGS metagenome assembly OAUK01 (sample SAMEA2580009, study PRJEB22360) | human gut metagenome | biome: human gut; feature: human-associated habitat; material: faeces | place: Denmark | collected 2008/2010 | reverse complement strand
GATAATAAATAATAGTATATTAAAGATATACTAGTGGGTTGTTACTTTAGGTAGGCAAGACCAAAAAAGTGTAATACTTTTTAGTCTTGTCTTTTTGATTAAAATACCTGTTCTAAAAGGAGGGAATAATAAAAGTAGACAATATACATTGAGTAAACAACACACAAATTAGAGAGGTAAGGAAGATGAAGAAACAGTTAAAAAAAATAATGACTATTGTCTTAACTGCTGGAATGGTAATTTCATTATTAGGAACGCCATCTTTTGCAGTTGAACATGTAGGGACAAGCGATGCGGCTAAAGAAATGTATAAGAATACATATGCTAATTTAACGAATCGAATTACGAATCGTGGTTATGCACCGACTTCTTTGACAGGGGCTTATGAGGGAATGTTTATTCGTGATAGTTCGATTCAAGTAATGGCACAAAATGCTTATGGTGATTATCAAAAATCAAGGCAAGTATTAAATTTTTTGTTGAGCTATCAACAAGGACTAGGGGCAGATTATGCTCAGCATATCGTTCCTGATTATGAAGATGAAGAATTTGGGAACTCCTATCTATCCCAGGGAGAAACAGCACAGACACAAAATTTATATACCTCACAGACTTTTTCTGATCATGCGTTATTTGGGTTAAAAGGACCAAATAACGGTGGTGGAGTAGCATTTCAAACAGATAGTGATAAAGTAACATCAATTTCTATTTTCACTAATTCTACTGGAAATGATGTTTTAACTGGAAGTTTGCGAACAAATATTACAGATGCTTCAACAGAGTTGATAAGTAAAGAGATTACAGTTACTGCTAGTGGCTGGCAGACATTTACATTTGACCAGCCAATTACTGTAAAAAAAGGAGAAACTTATCATTTCTTTGTACAATCTAATAATGGTATTGCTATGTTCGGAAAGGCTGATGGGAAACCTGCGGATAATGCTATTATGGGTTATAATTATGATGTTCCGGTTTTAGGCGGCTTTGCAGAAAGCGCATATCCGGCATTTAAATTAAACGGAAATGATGATGAAAAAACAGATAATTCATTTATGTCAAATACAGATCATTCGATTGCTTTATTTTTAATTAATGCAACTACTAATAATTCTGCTTTTGCATTTGTGCCAAATAGTGATTCTATCTGTTCGTTTCGAGTTTATTTAACCGGAAGTGCTCCTGTTACTTTTAAGTTGACAACTGAACCTGGAAATGAGGCAAAAACAATAAAAACTATTTCACAAACAGTATCAAGTAATGGCTGGCAAACAGTTGATTTTGGAGAAAATATTCCTGTGACACCAGGACAAAAATATTATGTTCATATTACAACAACCAGCGGTCAAGTTATTGCTTGTGGTTCTTCAATGTTTGCGGGTTCTGTAGCATCTATGAACTGGGAAAATAATGTTTGGTCACAAACTGGTTATGTTATTGCAGCGGAAGTATTTTCAGAAGTTAATATTGCTCAATCACCATATGCTCAAAAAATTTCATTAAATGGTGATGCAATTCAAGCCGTTTCTTTTACTGCTGATGCTAAAGTGGCAGGTGGTAATTTGATTGGTGAATTAAGAGAAAGTTTAAATAGTAAGGCTATTGCTTCAGGGGAGATAGCAATTGAAAAAGCTGGAGTACAAAATTATCAAATTGATTTTGGAAAAGAAGTTAAAGTCGCTGCCGATAAAGATTATTATTTTGTTTTATGGGCTGAAAATAATGATTATGTACAATGGAATTATAACCCTGCTCTTAAAGCAAGCGCCTATAGTTTAAATGGTGATAATTGGGATAGTCATGATTTTGATTTTGAGTTAGATATCCTACCATTATATTCGGGTGATTATCGAGTACCGCTTATGACAATTGGAGATAAAAATATTGGGATTCAGGAAATTCCATCTTTAGATCAATATGTAACGGCTGTAGATGTATTGTTAGGTAAAAATAATTTAGAAGAGGGAATTGCTATTGCAACTTTATATAAAGGATATGGTGCAGAAGCAATCAAAGTAGATGACGCTGCGATTGATATTTCTAAGCTATCTTCAAGTGGGCAAATGGTACATTTAGAATTTAGTTTATCGTTGGAACAAGTCGATAAAACGCAATCTTATTATTTAGAAATTAAAGCTCCACAAAATAGTGATAATACAATTACTTGGTATGGAAGTAAAAATGTGGATAATTTAGCAACATTATATAACGGGACTGCAGTAGCTGGAGAGGCAGGCTATGTTGCATATAAATCCAATCTTCATACTTTATCCAATCATGTTCAAATTGATGGGAATTATATGTTGATCCATGCATGGGCTCAATTTGTTAATGGATGTAAAAAGACGGTAGAAAATCAAGAGTTTATCAAAAAATCCTATCCAATTATTAAAAGATTTGCAAATTATTATATTGATCAAGGATACATAAGTGACGAATATAATTTAATGAGAAATGACAGTTTTGAGCATTCACGTGAGGGAAGATATTGGAAATCTTATGATTTAATTACAAATGTATTTGCATCACAAGCTTTGTATGAACTAAGTGCTTTAGCAAAAGAATTTGGCGATAGTGATTCAGCAATTAAATGGGCTGATACTTCCGCAACTTTAACAAAGGGAATCAATGAATATTTAACAACTGAAGTTGATGGAGTTAAAATTTATGCTGAATTATATGATATTGATAATAACATGAAGTTTATTAAAGGAATGTCATGGGTCAATTGGGCTCCAATGGCAGCTCAATGGTATGCAATGGATGAAAAAATCATGCAAAATACTTATGATATTTATGCAAAATACGATAGTCAAGATTATGATGATTATAAGATGTTAGATGTTGTCTATGATTTTGATACTCAACAAAGTGGAAATCATATTATTGGTAAAGGGTTAGCATGGGAAATTATGTTTAATCGCGTAAAAGACGATAATGAAAAGTTAGATTATTTAGCTAGTTTTATTTTAGATCATTCCACTCCTGGTGGTGTTTATCCCGAAACATATCAACCAAATGGAAATTTTTCAGATGTTGGAAACCAAGAGCATGCTTCTTGGCAGCATTATGCAATGAGCTGTGCTTATCCAGAATTAACAAAAACATATTCACTTCAAATATTAGAAGAATTAATCAATGAAATTCAGGTGTTAGATGCAAAGCTCTATACACTAGACTCTTATGCGAAACTCAGTCGAGCATTAGATGCAGCAATTAGTGGCTATAATGTTGAAAATATTACTAAAGAACAATGCGATGCATTGTACGAGGCACTTTTAGCAGCAAAAAATGAACTAACTTATTTAGATGCTGATTATCAGGCTGTTGATGCGGCTATTGTAGCTGCTGAAAAATTAAACAAGGATGATTATAAAGATTTTTCCAAAGTAGAAGCAGCAATAAATGCTGTAGTTCGTGGAAAAAATATTACACAGCAAGCTGAAGTTGATGCTATGGCAAAAGCAATTAATGATGCAATTGATACTCTTGAAAAGAAAGAGGGCAGTGTTACTCCAATTAACTCGATTAAGCCAGTTGACAAAAAGCCAGTAGTCCCAAATACGGGGGATGAGAATTTAATGAGTCTCTATATCTCTTTAATTGGGATCATGGCAGGGCTGTTTGTAATCATAAAGAAAAGAAAGAATATTTATTAAAAGAAGAATTCCTAGGAATTCTTCTTTTGCACCTGTTTAAAATTATATGTTACGATTTTATTTTTGCAGGTAAAAACTTAATAGTGATGAATCCGACAAAAACTAAAAACATGACAGCAATAAACAAAACAGAATAAATACTTTCATTAAAGAATAATTGACAAAGATAAACTAGAAATGAGGGAAGAAAGCCACCAATTCCAGCAGCTATTCCCATATATCCGCCCACAGCTGCATTACCCTTTTCTTTAGCGGTCTGCGCTGCAATCAAGAAGATATATATAATAATGGTATTATAGGTAAAGCCGAAGATTCCCGAAGTAATATACATGCTGATGTAACTTTTCCCAAAAATGTAAATTGCTAAAGATAAAGCGCAAAGAAATAAGGAAATGGGGAGGAAATTATTCTTGAATTTATTATATATCTTATTAAATAATAGACCCGAACTGATTGAACAAATAGAATTAATGTTATTAGCATGGACTGTTATTACAGCTATGTCTGCAAATGATTTCGTAGCAAACAAAGTTGACAAATTAATACCAATCGATGACATCAGCATATTTAAGATTAGAAAGAAAATACTGATGGTGAGAAGTTTGATGTTTTTTTCTTTTTTGATAGTTGATTTGGATGGTGCTTTTAAAGGAATATCAGGAATATAAAAAGATAGAATAAGTGTTATTACTAAAGGTAAATAACCAAGAAACATAAAGTCAGTTGAAATCTTGCTTAAATAGCCAACTAATGTTTGGAAGAAGATTGCACCTAGACTGGAAATGATCGTTGTATAACCTAAATACTTGATTTGACGATTATCAGTGTAATATTCTAAAATGATGGATTTATTTAAAGAAATGGCAATTCCGATTCCAATACCAAAGAGCAGTCGTAAAAATAATCTTGAATAGAGCTCGTCAATAAAGAATGGACCAGTCCCACCAAATAAAAGAGCAGCGTTCATCGCAATCAATATAGTTCGATAAGAAACTTTTGTTCCAACAAACTTACTACAAAAATATGAGGTAGGGATAACAGCTATAGAGGGAATCGTGATGATTAAAGAGACAGTAGACATAGGATAAGCAGAATATTCTTGATATAACAAATTCATTCCTGGAATTATTGAGCCTCTAATCGATGAAACTAATGCCACAGATAATATTGATAACAAGATCAGTTTGTTTTTCATTATATGTTGATACCACCTTTTAATTAACATTAGCAAATATTAAATTATAAAGCAATAATTGTGTGAAAAAGTTGTAATATTAAGATAAAATTAAATATTTAAGGTTAATTTTGTTGTATTATAAAAATATAAAGATAATTTGGAGGAAAAAAAGATGAAGAATGATTGTTTTAGTTTTATTAAATTTTGTAATGAAAGAATCGCAAATAGTAATGATTATAATATTGCTAGAACGATTATTAATCACATTGAGGATATTAAAATATTATCATTAGAGAAGATTGCAGAAGAAGCTAATATTTCTCCTGCTTCAGTTAGTCGTTTCATCAATAAAGCTGGTTTTGAATCCTTTCAGGCTTTTAAATATGAATTTGAGTTGTTTACTAGGGATGTTAAAATGCGCCGAATTATTTCTCATACTCAAAGATTTATGCGGACGACGATTGAAAATATGAGTGAATCTTTATATGTTGATGGTCTTGCTAACTTAAGACAGACTAAATTAAATTTAGATATTGATAAGTTAAAAGAAATTGTTAAGTTACTCAAAACTTCAAAAAGTGTTACATTTATTGGTGATAGTCATGAACTGGCGGATTTTTATACGCTGCAGTTAGAGATGTTAGTCAACGATATTCCGGCATATTTGATTAATTTTTATGAGTTTGAAAAGATGTATCTAAACCAGTTAGATCATAATGATACTATTGTTTTTATTGGTGTATATAAGGAATGGTTTTCTGATGCTCAAAAAGAGATTTTAGATTATGCAAAGGAACGTAAAATAAAAATCATTGCCTTTGTTCAAGAAGAAGATTATTTAAAGGAGTATGCTGATTTATTATATGTTTATGGAATTCCTGACAGTTATAATGATGGTTATTATTCTTTGCCATATTTAAATCGATTGTTATGTGAAATGATTTATTTCAAATTATAAAACCTGCTTGGAACTAATCGATATCATTGTTCACAAGTTGATCAAGAAACTCATCATAACGCTTCATCACATCATATGTCTGCGGGTAAATATCAAATTATTGAAACGATTATGTCTTATACTTCACAATATTCTTTTGCTGAACTTAATAAGTTTAGTGTTCAAGAACTGTATAATATTTTAGCTATATTTAATCAAGAGGAGGTTCCTGAAGGGTGTCAGCCAGGGTATAATCAAGATAGTCATCATAGAAATCATAATCAGCCTAAATAAAAAATCATAAACTATAATACTGTTTATGATTTTTTACGAGTTGATTTATCATTGTTGAAAAAATTAGCATATTTATAATTATACCAGATTTTCGAGTAATTAAATTTTTTGCCGTTTGAAAGGAAAACGTTATCATCGATAATTAAACCAAAGGCACCAGGTTCTAGGTTTAAAAGCTCTTGATCTTCTTTTGATAGTGGTTTAGCAAAAATGTATTTTTCAGAAAAGCCGATCGTAAGTTTTAAATCATTAATAATAAAAGAAAAAATTGATGTTTTTGCAATGTCTTCATTAAGATAAGGAATGATGTCTTTGTTATAGTAAGTATATTCAACAGCAAAAGGGATATCATCAATATACATTAATCGTTTTATTGCATAAACTGGAGTACCAACTTTACATTCTAAATGTTCTGCTAGATCAGTATCACAGTCAATTAATTTAAAACTTAAAATATCACGTTCTAATTTTTCACCGGGATGTTCAGCTGAAAAACCGATTGTGTTATTTAATTTGATAGTTCCTTTATTTGGTTTTCGAATGTAAAAACCACTACCATGAATAGCAAATAACAATCCATCATTAACCAGCAAATTAATAGCATTGCTGATGGTGTTTTTACTAGCATCATATTCTTTCATCAGCTGCCCACCAGTAGGCAGTTTTTTTGTTTCTTCAAATTCACCATTTTCAATTCGTTTCTTTAAATCAATGGAAATTGTTTCGTACTTTCTCATAATATCTCCCATCCTTATTTATAAAAATATCATTTAATTATTATTTTGTAAAGTGTTTGGTAACAATTTTGCATATATAGGACAAAAAAGAAACCCCTTACATTTTGTATTGACACTGGTATTAAAACGTTGTATTCTAAAAGTAGATAACAATAAAATTGTTTGGTAACAATCGCAAAAGATGTAGAAAAGGAGTGTGAATATTGATAATAAATAAATGTGTTAGTAGTTTGGGGAAATAAAGGGGATAAACGAATGAAATAGTGTTTATTTTGGAAAGGAAACTTTATTATGAAAAAGAGAGGTAAGATTGTTTCGTTATTAGTTATAGTGGCGATGTTTTTTAGTTATATTGTACCAATCAAGGCTCAAGGAAATTGGCAACAGCATTTAGATCAAACTATCTTGAAAGTGGGTTATACAGAGGTTTATAAAGATAATAAGCCGGTAGTACCAAATGCTAATCTGACAATTACGATAACTGGAACGGGATTGAGTGGTAAAGAATATAACACAGTACTGATTGATGAAGAAGCAAGAGAAGTAGAAGCAACAAAGCAAAATGGGGTAATCAATGGTGACACTACTCAATTAGTGCTGCAAGTACCAGGAACATTGTCAGGGGGTCAATATCAAGTAAGAACAACGATTGATAGTGAAAGTGTTACAAATGGTCTAATTTTATTAAATAATGTTAATTTAAGCAGTAAGATCAGTACCAACGTTACTGGATATTCAGGAGTAACAGGCGATTTAATTGATGGTATTCAGTGGGCAATGTATACGCCCGTTACAAATAAGCCAACTAGAGAAAATCCAGGAATTTTTACATTTGATTATGGAGAGGATTTAATAGATGTGTATTCTTTAGATCTATATTCAACATATGGAAATGACCAAGGCCCTAAAGTTGCAGAAATATTATATTGGGATGATAGTAGTCAAACTTGGGAAAATATTTTAAATAATGGCAGTCGTGAATTTGAATTTAGGTGGGATAAGAATATTGAATGTGAGCCATTTCGAATTCAATTTGATCAAGTTTATTCAACTAATAAAATCATGTTAAAAACATTAGATTCATATACTAGTTGGGAAAATACGAATGATATTGTTGAAGTACAGGTATGGGGTTATAAATCTGGAGAGTTACCATCTATTCAAATAAGTTCTTCACAAGGAAATTATGGTGTGAAAAATATTGTACCAATGGTAATAAAAAATAAGAATAAATCTACTACAATAAATTTAGAGTTAGTCGATTTTAAATCTCATCAATCACTAGCAAGACCAGTCAAATATCAAGTTGAGATGAAAAATGGTAAATTAAATTATGAATTTGTAATTCCTAAGACAGTACCAGTGGGTACATATAGTATTCATGTTACTTGTGAGGGATTAGATCTTTATAGTGATGAGTATCGTATTTCGTTAGATCAAGATATAAATATTGAAAACTGTTCTAAATATTTAGATATTTCTTTGGTTAATGATCAAGCCTATAAAATTACAAGTATAACTGATGGTGACATAAAAAGCGGTTGGAGTAATAATGGGAATACGTCTTTATTGTTTGAAGTTAAACCTGAAAATAATAAGTTTGCCAATATTGCATTAAAGAAAATGAGAATTTATACGAGTAATAAAAACATTGAAACTGTTACCTTAAAAGGTATTGCGAATACTAATTATTATCGTAATGTTAATGTCAATGAAAATGGGATGATCAATGATTTAGCTGGTGACTTTAAACCAGACTGGAAAAGTGATAAAAATGGGGATTATTTTGAAGTTGATCCCGGTTATTTATCTTTGGGAAATATATTTATTTTAGAATTACAAAGTAATGAAAATATTGTAATCAATGAAATTGAAACAGAAGGTGTATATTTAAAAGATAATCTTTTATCAAATGCCCGAGTTTATCATAATGGTGAAAATATTGATGCAGCTGGAATGGTTGATAATAATGTAAGTAGTTATTATAAAACTACATATTCTGATAGTGATGAGTATATCTTAGATTTTTCACCACGGACAATTACAACTAATGAACTTGTTTATACGGCACATTTTCCTAATTCACAAGGTATTGGTAATTTGACTGTGGAAATTTGGGATGGTAATAGTTGGAAAAATGTTGATACATTTGATTTTAAACATAAAACCGATAATCAAATTAGAGAATCACAGCAGCTTATTTTTAATGAACTTACAACTAGTAAAATTCGCTTGATCGTAAATAAAGCTAATCTAGTTTGGGATAATTCCTATTTATTTACAGATTTAAATGCAATTGGAACAATAAATAATAATGCTCAGTACTATGCTGAAAGTATTGATACCAATATAGTTGTAAATCAAGGTGAAAGCAAATTTCCAATTCCTCATTTAAAAGGCTATGAGGTATCGATCAATAGTTCTGATCATGAGGAAATCATTGATTTAAATGGTAATATTAATGCACCTTTGACAGATACAAAAGTTAAAATAACATTAAAGGTTAGTAGTGAAGATGGTCAGGATGTTGGTATCACAGATGAGTTTGAAGTTGTTGTACCAAGAAGAGTTTTGCCCGGCAATAAATTGATTTCAACTATTGTTGATAATGAAACGATTTATAATAATCCGTCAATGGGATGGGTTCAATATTATGAATTCCAAGATACCGATGTTGATAAATATTGGGCTGAAATGGATGAATTATATGCTCAAGGTTTAAAGACAAATATTTTATATATTCGTAATCCTTGGAGCTGGTATGAACCATCAGAAGGAAATTATGCATGGAATGATCCTGATAGCAGGTTGAGTAAATTAATTAGTGGAGCAAGAGCGCGAGGAATTCAATTAGCTTTTAGGGTATTGGTGGATTCAAGTGATGCTTTTCAGCAGGCAACACCAGAATATGTATTTAAAGCAGGAGCAAGCTGGTATAAAACTGATCGAACTGATGATACGGCACCAGAAATCGATGCTAAAGATCCATATATTAATGATCCTGTTTTCTTAGAAAAATTAGATAAGTTTATTAAAGCATTTGGTGCAGAGTTTAATAATGATTTAGATATTGCTTTTATTGATGGGATGGGCTTTGGTAACTGGGGTGAAGCACATCACGTTAAATTTAGTACTGAGTGGGATGATAATGTTTATGATGCGGTTGAAAAAGTGATTAAAATATATGATAAATATTTCCCGGATGTTTTATTGGGAGCTCAAGAAGGACAACCAGAAAATTATGGGACTCAAGAAAATGATGAGATCATTAATACTGACAAACCTTATACTGGAGCATTTGACAAAGAATATGATTTTGTTGTTCGCCGTGATACATTTGGCTGGATGACGGATGCAATTAGAAATCAAACATTAGAATGGTTTAATCAAGGAATACCAGTTTTTGCAGAAAATTGTTATCATTCATTTAAAGTACGAGAATACTGGTATAATAATGCTGGTTATCCGACTTTGGATGGTATTTTACGTCAGGTCGTAGCTGATGCTTTGACATGTCGAGCAAATACTCTAGATGCTCGGGTTGTAATGGACTGTCAGAAATGGCTAGAGAATGATCAACAAAACGATTCTGGTTTATTGAATAAATTTGGTTTGAATGGTGGCTATCGCCTCGTTTTGACTAGTTTAGAAGTTCCTGAGCTTTTCACGACTGGGGAAGAAATAACGATTAAACAAGCGTGGCGTAATTTAGGGCTAGGCATGTTGCCGAATAAAAATAAACATTGGGATAATAAATATCATGTTGCTTTCGCATTATTGGACCCAAAAACAAATCAGGTTATTTATCAATATAATGAAGATACTGATAAAGTAAACCCGGGTGATTGGCTTTTCGAAGATGGAAATAATCATTATGAGACTACATTTAAATTGCCAAATAGTATTAAATCAGGTGAATACAAACTAGCAACAGCAATTGTTAATGATAAAAATAATAATCTTCCGGAAATTGCTTTAGCCCTTAAAGATGCGGAAGTGACAGAGCAGGGCTGGTATGTTTTAGATAGTATTAATGTAAAAAATATAAATGATTCAGATACAACATTTGGTATTTTTATTGAAGATACTGTAAATGGTAAAGTTATAGCTGATAGGTCAACTGTTAACGCTGGTGAAAGCGTTACTTTAAAAGTTGTTCCTGACCAAGGCTATGAACTTGATCAATTACTAATCAATGAAAAGGCAGTTGAAATTAAGGATAACTCATATATGATTAAAAATGTTACGGCTGATATTCGTGTAAGGGCCTCATTTAAAAAAGCTGGGGAAGTAAC
>OAUK01000933.1_pt1 | contig 11114 bp, 9 predicted proteins | sample 1495131 | NCBI WGS metagenome assembly OAUK01 (sample SAMEA2580009, study PRJEB22360) | human gut metagenome | biome: human gut; feature: human-associated habitat; material: faeces | place: Denmark | collected 2008/2010 | reverse complement strand
AGACCGGGCCGGTTTGACCGGAGGATACCGGTGGAGCTTCCGGATATGGCGGGGCGTGCGGATATTTTGAGAGTCCATGCAAAGAAGATCAAGATAGCGGATAATGTGGACTTTGACGAGATTGCCAAGATGACGGCAGGTGCTTCCGGCGCGGAGCTTGCTAATATCGTCAATGAGGCGGCTCTCAAGGCAGTCCGGGAACACAGACGGTTTGCTACTCAGGCGGATATGGAGGCGAGTGTGGAGATTGTCATTGCGGGTTACGAGAAGAAGACCCGCGTCCTTTCTAATAAGGAGAAATTACAGGTGGCATATCACGAGGTTGGACATGCGCTTGTGGCGGCGCTCCAGACCCATTCGGCTCCGGTACAGAAGATTACTATCATCCCAAGGACGAGCGGAGCGCTTGGCTACACGATGCAGGTGGATGAGAAAGAGCATTTCCTGATGTCCAAAGAGGAACTGGAGAATAAGATTGCCACATTTACAGGCGGACGGGCGGCAGAGGAGCTGATTTTCCATTCCAGCTCCACGGGGGCGTCCAATGATATTGAGCAGGCTACGAGGCTTGCAAGGGCGATGATCACCCAGTACGGTATGTCTGACGAGTTTGATATGGTGGCGCTCCAGCATATTAGCAATCAATATTTGGGCGGGGACGCATCGTTATCATGCTCGGACGAGACAGCCTCCTATGTTGACAAGAAGGTTGTGGAGCTTGTGCGGACGCAGCATGAGAAGGCAAAGAGGATTCTGGAAGAAAATATTATGAAGCTCCATGATATTGCCAGATATCTGTATGAGCATGAGACGATCACCGGGGATGAATTTATGGAGATTTTAAATCATGGCCCGGAACGATTGACCGGGCCGATATCGTAAAAGAGAAGTAAGCGAGCTGTTTGAAAGCAAATTTCGAAATTTGCGGTAAATAGGCTGAGGAGGCAGAGATGATCTACCAAATCACAGACAGATATAATATATAACTTCCGAGGAGCAGGGCGCCCTGAATACGCCCTGCTTTCTTTTTTATGATGGATGGGACGCACATCAGAAATAGTACAAGGAATATGAATGGCAGCTCCAGCTTCATTACACTGTCTGTGTATGTGATGGGGCATATCACTGCCGAGAGACCACCCACCAGCACGAAATTCAATATGTCTGCTCCGATGATGTTTCCAAGAGAAAGAGACGAGTGCTTTTTCCTCAGGGCAGTCAATGAGGTTGCAAGTTCGGGAAGAGAGGTTCCCAGCGCTATGAAGGTAAGAGATATGATGGATTCGGGCACGCTAAAGACCCGGGCCAGTTTCGGTCCGTACTCCACGAGGAAACCTGCACCTATGTAAATAACGCCCGCTTCGAGAATGAGACGAATGACGTCGCTGATACCGAACTCCTGCTTTTCTGTCAGGGGTTCCAAAGTGTATGCTGCGCCTTGTGCAGATACAACGGAACCGGCACGTTCCCTTCGACCGACGTTCCGGTGTGTGTGATGTCCATACCCCATCGCCCGTCTTATGGAATTCAGGAAAAACGCTATACAAAGACACAGTAGAGTGATTCCTGCTGTCCGGGGCAGGCCGCCGGTGAGATATCCGCAGGGCGCATACAAGCCGAGAGCTGTTCCAAGAAAGCAAAGTCCCGTCCGCACGTCCTTCACCTCCCGAGACTTAAGAAGGACCGGCCGCAGGAATATCAGCGTTCCGGCAATAAAGCCTGTATTGCACAGAATGGAACCAAGAGCATTTCCAAGAGCCATGTCAGGCAACCCTTTTACTGACGCCATTGTCGAGAACAGTGTTTCGGGCAGGGTCGTGCCCAGGCTTACAATCGTTGCGCCAATAAGCACTTCTGGCAGTCTGAACCGGTTCGCAAGTGACACAGCACTGTCAACGAAGAGCCCGCTCCCCCACACGAGAAGTACAAGTCCCAGTGAAAACATCAATATATAATAACCGACTGTCAATTTTTCTGACCGCCTTTCCTAGGTCGTCTCCCCAAAGTATATGCATCCGTGAGAGGAAATATTTCACTGAATGTTTCCAAAATCCAGAGTATGAATATACTGTTAAAAAAAGAGATGCCGAAGAGAGATCCATGAGGCATCCGCTGTAAACAGAAGGTATCACTATGTTTATCCATGTACTGCTACTGGTCTGCGCTCTGTGCGTAGACACCTTTACCGCAGGCATCGCTTACGGGGCTGACCGTGTGAAATTGACTTTGCCGCAAATCGGTGCGGTCAGTGGGATATGCAGCCTGTGCCTGGGCATTTCCCTCATCTTTGGAAACATCATTGACAGCTTCATCCCCGAGACATTTACCAGGGTTGTCTGCTGCTCAAGTCTATTCTTCCTGGGGGCTCTTAAACTTATCGATTCTGCAATACGCCATTATCTGAAATATCATGAATCTGTCCGCAGAGATATCTGTTTTTCGATTTCTAGCCTCAGCTTCATCATCAGTATCTACACAGATCCATTAGAAGCCGATGAGGACAGGAATAAAATTTTGTCGTGGAGAGAAACCTTTTTCTTCTCCATTGCCATGTCCATAGACAGTCTCATCTCCGGCACGATGGCGGCATTTCTTAAAATACCGGTCCTTTTGACCGTACTGGCCTCTTTCCTCGTCGGGGTAGTATTTATCTGCTCAGGACTTTTTGTCGGTGCAAGGATACAGCAGCGCCTTCCTTTCGATCTGTCATGGATGAGCGGAATACTGTTCATTGTACTTGCCGTGATCAGATATTAACATGCAAAAATCCAGGCTGAATCTACAAATACAAAGATTTAGCCTGGATTTTTCATATCATAGGGGAAGCGTCTAATCATCTAAGCTGATGATTTCGCCATACCCTAGGGTACTTTTTATAGTTCCTGTTTGTCACTTATCGTTAGAAAAAGACGTTTCCACCTACAACAGTTCCAATGTGTCCAGTGTATGCGGCACGGAACTGATAGCATCCGCTGACGGATGACAGACGTTTGCCGTTCAGGGCGTCTCTTGCCACCTGATAACAAAGAGAACTCGGTCCGCGCTCTAAAACACGGTTGAGACTTCCATTCCAGGTCGGTGAGAACTGTCCACTTTGATAAATAACACCTTTTAATGTGTTAGGATATCTCGGGCTTTCTACACGGTTCATAATGACGGTGGCAACAGCAAGCAGCCCATCATAGCCGCTAGAACCTGCCTCACATTCCAGAATAGCCGCAAACAGGACAAGGTCTGTCGTCTCGGCAGGAGCAGCAGGCTTCTGTGTTGTCGATCCGCCTGTGCCCGGTTTCTGTGTCCCGGAATTGCCCGTGTTGTTATTGTTGCTGTTGTTTGTACTTCCAGAAGAGCCGCCTCCGGATGGTTTTTTATGATCTTCCGGTTTCTGAGAGGATGATTCCTGTTTTTGATCTGAGGAAGATTGATTCTTTCCTGAATTCTTGTCAGATGAATGATTGGATGCCAGTTCCTCTGTGCCGGCTGCATGGTAGGAGTCCGTTGTCGTCTCCAATGCCTTCTTTGCCTTGGCTAGCGCCTGGGAAGAAGCAGAAAGCTGCCCGCTAGTTGATGAAATGCGGGAATTCAGTTCTGACTGCTTGGACGTCATCTCCTGTTTCATGGCGTCCAATTCCTCTTTTTGTTTTTTTAGATTTTTCTCTTTTTGGTCGATATCCTGACGCAGATCCTGAAGCTCTTTGAGCATCTTGCGGTCATAGTCTGTAACCCGCTCCACAAAGTCTACACGGTTCAGAAATTCTCCCATACTGTCGGAAGTAAACAGAATCTCCAGAAAAGAGACGTTTCCGTTTTCGTATATGTACTGGATACGCTTTTTCATGGACTGATACTGCAAATCCTCATTCACCTGTGCCGCGGCCAGATCAAGCTCCGCCTGCTCCGCTTCCTTATTCGTGCTTTCGATCTTCGATGCAAGAGAGGTGATCTCCCCGCTGATAGAAGAAAGCTGCTCATTCAAATCCTGTAATTCGGACTGAAGATTCTGTGTCTCCTGCTCCAGATCGGATACGGAATCTCCCGCAGATACAAGAACGGGGGACGCCATGAGAACGGTGGCACAGGTAAAAGCAGTACATGCACGCAGTAAAGGTTTAAGTTTTGCTTTCATCATACCGAATCCTTTCGTAAAAATAAATACAGATAGAGTATACTATAAATTGCGGAATTAATCAAATTTTGATAGAATATAAATAATTATGTAGGACAAAGTCTGTAACAGTTCAGGTATGACAGCCCGGATTTGCGGCCTTGTGGATGAACTGTTATAGAAATTTATGCAGAAAGGAAAGCAAAAATGGGAGGTAAATCAAAAGAAGCAGAGTTTGAGACATACCGTTTAAGAATTTACCCGTGGGTGCGTGAGATTCCTGAGGATGAGGAAGGATGGAGGCGAGAGGGGTACTCCCCGGAGGATACGCCGCTTTTGTCTTTTGTGGACGGACTGATGACGGTATTTGTAGTGCATCAGGGAGAAGATTCCTATGAAATTCTAAAGGATAGTATGGTGCCAGACGGGGTAAGTACGGAAATGCTTTATCAGACAGCCTGTGAAAATCTGGCGCGGGATGTGGAGTTCGTCTTTTCTAATACCCTTTTTGGTGGATTTGGAGTGATTGCGGACGGGATACACGAGGCGAGTGCCCTGTGTCTTCGTCATATCTGGGAGACCTGCACCCAAAAGCTTGAAGATGACGTGCTGATTTTGGTTCCCGCCAGAGATATGCTTTTATTTGCTCCACAGTCCGATGAAAGGGCTGTTCGCTCTATGATTCAGTTTGCGGAGCAAGGATGGATGCAGAGTCGGTACCGAGTGACGAAAAAGCAATATCGGTATTCGAGGGAGAGAAAGGAACTTACGATCTATGAGAACAATTAAGATGATTGGACTGGATCTGGACGGGACGCTTCTGAACCGGGAGAAGAAGCTTACCACTTATTCGAAGGAGATACTAAAGGAAGCCATCTGCCAGGGGATGATTGTTCTGGTGGCGACCGGGAGACCACTTTTGGGAGTACCGGATTTTATGCGGGAGTTTCCGGGGATGCGCTATATTCTTACGGCCAATGGAGCGAGGATTTACGACCGGGAAGATGGTAATCGGCTGTTATATGAGAATCTTCTTTCCAGGGAAGATGCGTGCACCGTATTGGACGTATTTGAGGAGTATGATACGTTGAAGGACGTCTATTATGACGGTGTCGGTTATGCGAACCGCTTGGAGGTGGAACATCTGGAACGGTATTATGAAGATCCGGCCATGCGGGAATATATCTGGAGGACAAGGAAACGGGTGGAGAATGTCCGGGACAAAATGAAAGAATATTCTTTCGGATTGGATAAGATACAGGCAGTCTTCGCAAAGAGGAGCGAACGGGAGGAAGCGATGAGGCGTCTGAAGGAGAAGACAGATCTTGCCGTTACCGGCGCACTTGCAAATAGTATTGAAGTCAACGCCAGGGGAGTCAATAAAGGAAACGGCCTGCTTATGCTTGGAAAGATTCTTGGCATTGAGAAGGAAGAGATCATGGCATGCGGGGATGGACTGAATGATCTGGCCATGCTTCGGGCGGTGGGCTTTGGAGTCGCTATGGCGAATGGAAATGAGGAAGTCAAAAAGTATGCCGACTATGTCACAGGAAGTAATGACGAGGATGGCGTGGCAAAAGCGATTGAGAAATTTGTATTGAGATAAGGGAGGTAGGAACGTGGATATTATTATTTCTATTATACTTGGCATTGTACAGGGCATTACGGAGTGGCTGCCGATCAGCAGCACCGGACATCTGCTTTTGGTTGATGAGTTTCTGCACATGAATGTCAGTGCCGACTTTATGAATATGTTTAAGGTTGTGATTCAGCTTGCATCGGTAATTGCCGTGATTGTGCTCTATTTCCACAAGTTGAATCCATTTTCGCCAAAGAAATCGGCGAAGCAGCGCTGGAATACGATCGAGCTTTGGATGAAAGTGGTGGTAGCTTGTATTCCATCTGCGGTGGGACTGTTTATCGATGATATTGTGGATGAGAAGCTCTCTAACTATGTTGTCATTTCTCTGATGCTGATCATTTATGGCATCTTGTTTATCGTGATCGAGAAGTGGAATAAGCAACGCAGTCCAAGGGTGACAAAGTTAAAAGAGCTGACTTACTGGACCGCTCTTGGGATAGGGTGCTTTCAGGTACTTGCAATGGTGCCGGGGACTTCCAGGTCCGGAGCGACGATTGTAGGAGCTTTGCTCATTGGCGTGGCAAGACCGGTGGCGGCTGAGTTCACCTTTTTCCTCGCAATTCCTACCATGGTAGCGGCCAGCGGATTGAAACTGCTCAAGTTCGGTTTTCATTACACGGGCCAGGAGATCATCATCCTGCTGGTAGGATGCGTGGTATCTTTCCTTGTATCTGTTTTTGCGATCAAGTTCCTTATGGGATACATTAAGAAGCACGATTTTACCGTATTCGGATATTACCGTATTATTCTGGGAGTTGTCGTTCTGGCATATTTCCTGATTTTTGTGTAACTTGATCAGGATACAAAAAGAGCGGATTTGATGCGTCGGCATGGGATCCGCTTTCGCTTTGTAAAAAGGAGAAGGAGCGCTATATGGGCTTTGAACACGAACTGATTATTCCAAACGAAGGATTTCCATTCAAGCTGTTTCAGTTTGAGGGGAAAGACGGACACTATGTGAGGGAGAAGCATTGGCACCGTTCGATTGAGATCTTTGCGGTCTTTGAGGGAACACTAGCCTTTTTTATAAATGAGGAGGAGTATCCACTTGGCTCGGGAGAATTTATACTTCTGAATTCCAATGAGATTCATTCGATCTCTTCACCTGAAGCAAACCGGACGATTGTCCTTCAGATTCCGATGAATGTTTTGCGGAATGTGGAGACAGGCGAGGGACTGATTTTGTTTACCCACAGTCCGAAACGGCAGGATTCAAAAATCATGGAATTGATCGGGAGTATGTACCAGGAACTCCAAGAGAGAGGGAGTGAATATGAATGGAAGGTGCAGAGCGATTTTTTCATGCTGGTTTATCTGCTGCTTACGAAATACCGAAAGCGGGAGATTTTGCCGGAGGAAATCCGTCATTACCGAAAATTAAACCGACTTTCCACGATCACAGGTTATATCCGGGAGAATTATACGAAGGAGCTGTCTCTGGAGATGGTGGCAGACAGATTTGGCTACTCTCCGTCATATCTCTCGCGGATGTTCCGGAAATACGCACAGACCAATTATAAGACCTATCTCCAGAATGTACGGATCGAGTATGGGTTTCAGGAACTTGCCAATACTGATCATACGATCGGTGAGATTGCTTTGAACAATGGATTTCCCAATCAGAAAGCATTTACAAGGGAATTTAAAAAGAAATACGGAATTCTGCCAAGTGAATATCGAAGAGGACAAAAAAATGCCAAAGATTAGCTAAAATATGGGTGGAAAAAGACAAAAAAGAACTGATATAATCATTGAAAAAGAGCAATGAACATGGAACGGACTTTTAAGGTGCCGTATAAAAGATCACACTCTAAATAATCAGGAGGAAAAAGATGAGTCTGGAAATGAATATGCCAAAAGTAAAATTAGGAATCGTTGCGGTGAGCAGAGACTGTTTTCCGGAGAGCCTTTCCGTAACGAGAAGAGGAAATCTGGTGAAAGCCTACAAGGAGAAATATCCGGCAGAAGACATCTATGAATGTCCGATCTGCATCGTAGAGAGCGAAATCCACATGGTGCAGGCGCTGGAAGATATCAAGAAGGCAGGATGCAACGCACTTTGTGTCTACCTTGGAAACTTTGGGCCGGAGATCTCGGAGACGCTGCTGGCAAAGCATTTTGACGGACCAAAGATGTTTGTAGCGGCGGCGGAGGAGACCGGGGATCATCTCTGCCAGGGAAGAGGGGATGCTTATTGTGGAATGTTAAATGCAAGCTACAATCTCTTGCTCCGCAATATCAAAGCGTATATACCGGAATATCCGGTAGGAGACGCTGCCGACTGTGCGGACATGATCCATGAGTTTGTTCCTATCGCAAGGGCTGTGATTGCGCTGCAGGATCTTAAGATTATCAGCTTTGGGCCACGTCCGTTTAATTTCCTGGCGTGTAACGCGCCGATCAAGCAGCTTTACAATCTTGGAGTGGAGATCGAGGAGAATTCTGAACTGGATCTTTTTGAATCATTCAACAAACATGAAGGAGACGAGCGGATTTGGGAAATCGTAAAAGAGATGGAAGAGGAACTGGGAGCAGGCAATAAAAAACCGGAGATTCTGCCCAAACTGGCGCAGTATGAGCTGACGCTCAAAGACTGGATCCGTGATCATAAGGGATACAGAAAATACGTGGCGATTGCCGGGAAATGCTGGCCTGCCTTCCAGACACAGTTTGGTTTTGTACCGTGTTATGTGAACAGTCGTCTGACCGCGCAGGGGATTCCGGTATCCTGCGAGGTGGATATCTACGGTGCAGTCAGCGAGTACATCGGAACAGTCGTAAGCCAGGACGCTGTCACCCTGCTTGATATTAATAATACCGTTCCAAATGATATGTATGAGACAGAAATCAAGGGCAAATATGATTACACGCTCAAAGATACCTTTATGGGATTCCACTGCGGAAACACTGCTTCCGGGAAACTCTCTTCCTGTGAGATGAAATATCAGATGATTATGGCGCGTACCCTTCCGGAAGAGGTGACACAGGGCACTCTGGAAGGAGATATCCTACCGGGGGACATCACTTTTTATCGTCTCCAAAGTACGGCTGATAATAAACTGCGGGCTTACATTGCACAGGGTGAAGTACTTCCGGTAGCAACCAGATCATTCGGCTCTATCGGGATTTTCGCTATCCCTGAGATGGGAAGATTTTATCGCCATGTCCTCATTGAAGGCAATTACCCGCATCACGGGGCAGTTGCGTTTGGACACTACGGTAAGACGCTGTACGAAGTATTCCGCTACATCGGTGTGGACATGGATGAGATCGGCTACAACCAGCCTAGAGGAGTACGTTACAAAACAGAAAATCCATTTGCGTAAGCGACAGAAGGAGGAATTGCGGATGTTCTATATTGGTGTGGATCTTGGCACCTCGGCGGTGAAGCTGCTTTTGATGGACTCGGAAGGGAAAATCCGGAAGATTGTTTCAAAGCAATACCCGATTTCATTCCCACATCCGGGCTGGTCGGAACAGAATCCGGTGGACTGGTATGAGAAGAGTATCGAGGGGATCCGGGAGTTGACAGAGGATATTAACCGTCAGGAAGTGGCAGGTATCAGTTTCGGTGGTCAGATGCACGGCCTTGTGACACGGGACGGGCAGGATGAGGTGATCCGTCCGGCGATCCTCTGGAACGACGGGCGTTCAACAAAGGAGACGGATTATCTCAATGAGGTGATCGGAAAAGAGCGGTTGTCCGAATATATAGCTAATATTGCGTTTACAGGATTCACGGCTCCGAAGATTTTATGGATGAAGGAGAACGAGCCGGATCAGTTCGCAAGAATCCGAAAAATTATGCTGCCAAAAGATTATTTGGCTTACCGCCTGTCTGGGGTGTTTTGCAGCGACTATTCAGATGCATCCGGAATGTTGCTTCTTGATGTGAAACACCGCTGCTGGTCGGAAGAGATGATGGAGCTCTGTGGCGTCAGAAGAGATCAGCTCCCTGATCTCTATGAGAGTTACGACGTGGTAGGCACGCTGAAGCCGGAGGTGGCCAGTGAACTCGGATTTCCCGAGCAGGTGAAGATCATCGCGGGAGCGGGTGACAATGCGGCAGCGGCCGTGGGCACCGGAACTGTGGGTGAGGGGATGTGCAATATCTCCCTTGGGACAAGTGGAACCATCTTTATCTCCAGTGAACATTTCCGGGTGGATCAAAACAATGCGCTTCATTCTTTTGCCCATGCGGACGGGCAGTACCATCTGATGGGATGTATGCTGAGTGCGGCTTCCTGCAATAAATGGTGGATGGAAGAAATCTTGAAGACGTCTGATTTCGCAAAAGAGCAGGAAGGGATCCTTAGACTCGGGGAAAACCAGGTGTTCTATCTTCCATACCTGATGGGGGAGCGTTCGCCACACAATGACCCGAAAGCACGGGCTGTCTTTGTGGGATTGACGATGGATACGACCAGGGAGGAAATGACCCAGGCGGTGCTGGAAGGCGTAGTATTTGGACTTAGGGATTCCCTGGAGATTGCGAGAAGCCTTGGAATTTCCATTACACGCACGAGGATATGCGGAGGCGGGGCAAAGAGCCCGCTTTGGAAAAAGATGGTGGCGAACATCATGAATCTCAAGGTGGACGTGATCAAAAGCGAAGAAGGACCGGCTCTTGGCGGTGCGATCCTGGCGGCGGTCGGATGCGGTGAGTATGAAAGTGTGGAAGAAGCCGCAGGGAGGCTTATACGGGTCGTGGAGACGGTAGAACCGGATCCGGAACTGACTGAGAAATACGAGAACTGTTACCGGAAATTCCAGAAACTTTACCCGGCTTTAAAACCATTATTCCAGGAGATTATCTCCTAAACAAAAGTATCAAAAAAAGAAGCGGCTGTTTTCTCTACATTCCTGGAAGCGAACCTCGGAATGGAAACGGCTGCTTCTTGTTTCTTTTGGCGTTTCGTGTTACTGTAAAGGGGACAGAAAAAGAGAAGGAGAACAATATGAGAGAATCTGTATTATTGATGAATTTTAAAGATAAAAAGCAGCTCAAAGGTATTCAGATGATCGCCTTTTTGCTGAAAGTAAAAATCCGTATGGTGGGTGAGAGAGATTTTTTACAGCCGATCGGTTACCTGGCTGGAGTGGAGGGCATTGCGCCGTCAGAAGAGACGTTTACAGGTGAAGCTCCGGAACATGAGATTATGGTATTTGCCGGGGTGTCTGACGCAAAACTTCAGCGGATGCTTACCGAGATACGGAGGAATGGTATCAGAAAGGTGGAGCACAAAGCGATCCTTACGCCGACTAATGTGCACTGGAACACCATCGAGCTCTACGAGGAGCTGGAACAGGAGCGGCAGGCGATGGAAGCGGCTGCCCGAGAGGGGGGACACGGGGGCTGCCCGTCCT
>OAUK01000932.1_pt1 | contig 11122 bp, 5 predicted proteins | sample 1495131 | NCBI WGS metagenome assembly OAUK01 (sample SAMEA2580009, study PRJEB22360) | human gut metagenome | biome: human gut; feature: human-associated habitat; material: faeces | place: Denmark | collected 2008/2010 | reverse complement strand
TAAAAGAGGAAATGACTATTGTTTTTGCTGAGGAATACGATGGTACGATTAAAACAGCATATAATACACTAAGTAAAATATATAAAATGACCGGCTCTAAATAGAAGCCGGTTTTTAATTTTAGTAAATACCTTGACAGACTTTATTAATAAGATTAGTATACTAATAGTTAGGATACTAATAATAGGAGGAAAGATGGCTAATTCATTATATTATTTATTATTTAAAACAGCGCATACACAAAGGAAAAAGAATATTCCTTTTTTAAAAGAACTGAATTTAGCGCCAGGACAGCCAAAGGTTTTACGATATTTGTATGAACAGAAAAGAGAATGTTTACAAAAAGATATTACTAAAGGTTGTGATATTGAGCCTGCTACAGTTTCAATTATGCTAAACAAATTAGAAAGTAATGGTTTTATTAAACGGAATTATAGTGAGGAAAATAAGAGAAATGTATATATTCAACTTACCGAATTAGGAAAAATCACTTTTCTTAAATGGCAAGCATATCTAGATGAGCGTGAAGATATTACCTTGAGAGATTTTAGCAAGGAAGAAAGAAAACAATTTATTAATTACTTAGAGCGCCTTTATGACGCCTTGTTAAAGGAGGAATAAGATGTTCAAACAATTTTTTGGCTATTTTAAAAACTATAAAAAATATCTTTATTTAAGTGCAGTGTTTGTTATTTTAGAAACTCTTTTTGAGTTGATTATTCCTTTGATAATGGCTGATATTATTGATATCGGTGTAGCAAATAAAGATAGAAATTATATTCTGATCAAAGGGGGATTAATGATTATATGTGCGCTTTTGTCGCTTGGTTTAGGCTTATTGTATGCAAAGACTGCTGCCAAAGCAGGACAGGGGTTTGGCTATGAATTGCGAAAAGCACAATATCAAAAGATTCAAGAATTTTCGTTTAAAAATACAGATCATTTTAGTACTTCATCGTTAGTTACTCGACTTACAAGTGATGTTACTATTTTACAAAACGCTATTTGTAATGGGATTCGTCCGTTAGTTAGAGCACCTTTTATGATGTTAACTGCACTAACTATGGCAATACTAATTAATGCTAAATTAGCTGTTGTTTTTTTAATAGCTATTCCTGTTCTAGCAACATGCTTAATTATAATTATGTCAAAAGTTCGTCCTTTATATGGGAAAATGCAAAGAGCTTTAGACTCTGTCAATTCGATAGTTCAGGAAAATCTAATTGCGATCAGAGTTGTAAAGTCATATGTTAGAAAAGATTACGAACAAGCTAAATTTAATGAAGTTAATTTGAATTATCAACAAGTTTCACGTAAATCATTCCATTATGCAGTTATGAATATGCCGTGTTTTCAATTTGTGATGTATTCGACGATTATTGCAATTCTATGGTTTGGGGGTGGGATGATTCAGGTTGGAAATATGCAAGTAGGTGAATTAACAGGATTTTTAAGCTATATTATGCAAATCTTAAATTCCTTAATGATGATTTCAAATGTTTTCTTGATGTTAACTCGTTCTCTAGCTTCGGCATATCGGATTCAAGAAGTTTTTGATGAAGAAATAGATATTAAAGATGAAAAAAGTGACATAAAGATTACGAGGGGAAAAATCATATTTAAAAATGTTGCTTTTAAATATGACTTAAAAGCAAAAGAATATGTATTAAATAATATAAATTTGGAAATTGAGCCTGGTGAAACTGTTGGTATTATCGGAGGAACAGGTAGTGCCAAAACTTCATTAGTACAATTGATTCCTAGATTATATGATATTACAGCAGGGGATTTATTAATCGATGGTCATGATATAAAATCATATGGAATCGAACATCTTCGAGATGAAATTGCTATGGTATTACAAAAAAACACTCTATTTTCTGGAACGATTAAGGAAAATATTTTATGGGGTAAAGCAGATGCTAGTGATCACGAACTTAATGAAGTTTTAGACATTGCTTGTGCCAGTGAATTTATCGATGCATTGCCTAAGGGAATCAATACAGATTTAGGGCAAGGTGGAGTTAATGTTTCTGGTGGGCAAAAACAAAGGTTATGTATTGCACGTGCATTATTAAAGAAACCAAAAATTTTAATTCTTGACGATTCTACCAGTGCATTAGATACAGCAACTGAACGAAAACTAACAGATGGATTAGCATACTATTTGCCTAAGACAACTAAAATTATTATTTCACAGCGATTATCATCACTTGCCCATGCAGATAAAATTGTTATTTTAACTGATGGTAAAATTGATGATATAGGAACACCTGAAGAATTAGCAAATCGTAATCATATCTATCAAGATTTATGTAAAATTCAAGAAGGAGATAAATAATATGGCTAGAATAAACGGAACTCCACGCCCTAAAAATTTAAAGAAAACTTTAAAAGCAATGGCTAGTTATTTAACTCGACATATAGGAACACTCATAATCATTGCTATTTTAGTATTAATTAGTGCAGGTGCAAATATTTTAGGTACTTATTTATTAAAACCGGTTATTAACGATTACATTCTACCAGGTAATAATGCTGGACTATTACAAGCAATAATAACGATGGCAATTATGTATTTAACTGGTGTCGGGGCTTGTCATCTATATAATCAATTAATGGTAAAAACTGCTCAAGAAATCGTTAAAGAAATTCGTGAAGATTTATTTGATAAGATACAAAACTTACCGCTTAGTTTTTTTGATCAGCGTACTCATGGTGAGTTGATGAGTCGATTTACTAGTGATATTGATACAATTTTAGAAGCTTTAAATAATAGTTTTGCAATGTTGATTCAAAGTTTTATAATGATTGTAGGAACAATTACGATGATTATTATTTTAAATCCTTATCTATCAATCATTGTAATTGCTTCAATGGTAATGATGTTTATTTTTATTCGTTATAGTAGTAAAAAGAGTAAGCAGTATTTTAATCAACAACAAAAATATATGGGAAGTTTAAATGGTTTTATTGAAGAAATGGTCGAAGGAAGTAAAGTAGTTAAAGTTTTCAATCATGAACAGGTGAACTTTGCCGAGTTTGAAAAAAGAAATCAAGCTTTACGACAAGCAGCTACGAAAGCAGTTACTTATTCAGGAACTATGATACCAACAGTTGTCAGTATTTCATATTTGAATTATGCATTATCTGCTGTAATAGGCGGGTTTATGGCAATTTATGGGATTATGGATTTAGGAAGTTTATCATCATATTTGTTTTTTGTTCGACAAACTGCGATGCCAGTAAATCAATTTTCCCAACAAATGAATTTTATTTTGGCAGCAATGTCAGGTGCAGAACGTATTTTTGAAATTATGGATGAAAAAGTTGAAATAGATGAAGGAAGTGTCACTTTAACAAATGTTCGCAATGAATATGGTAAGCTAGTTGAGTGTCATGAAAATACTGGACTTTGGGCTTGGCGTCATCCCCGTTCTAATGGTGATGTAGAACTGGTTTTGTTAAAAGGTGATGTTCGCTTCCATGATGTTTGTTTTAGTTATGTCCCCAACCATCCTATTTTAAAAAATTTAAACTTATATGCAAAACCAGGTCAAAAAATTGCATTTGTGGGCTCTACAGGAGCTGGGAAAACAACTATTACTAATTTGATTAATCGTTTTTATGAATTAGATTCTGGCAGTATAACATACGATGGAATTGATATTAAATTAATAAAAAAAGCAGCATTGCGACAATCGTTATCAATGGTTTTGCAAGACACTCATTTATTTACAGGAACGATTGAAGATAATATACGTTACGGTAAATTAGATGCTAGTGATGAAGAAGTGGTGGCAGCAGCTAAACTAGCAAATGCAGATTCATTTATTCGGCGACTTCCGCAAGGCTATCAAACAATGTTAACCGGTGATGGTTCTAACTTATCACAAGGACAACGTCAGCTATTAGCTATCGCTCGTGCAGCAATTGCTAATCCCCCAGTTTTAATTTTGGATGAGGCTACAAGTTCTATTGATACTCATACTGAAAAATTGATTGAAAAAGGGATGGATAGTTTAATGAAAGATCGTACCGTTTTTGTAATTGCACATCGTCTTTCTACAGTTCGTAATTCAAAAGCAATCATGGTACTCGATCATGGAGAAATCATAGAACGTGGGAATCATGATGAATTAATTAATCAAAAAGGAAGATATTATCAATTGTATACTGGAAAAATGGAGTTGTCATAGAGGATATCAATAGGTATCCTTTTTTGTATTGATAAAGTGTGAAGATTGTATAAATGACCAATTTGTGTTATCCTTTAGGGGATAAGGGAATGGAGATAAGCATATGAAAAAAGTAAGATTAGTTTTGATATCTTTATTAATGTTTTTTGCTGTAACTGGATGTAGTAATGAGGATAAAAACTTATTAGACAAGGATGATCCAACGACGATTCAAGTATGGCATTATTATAATGGTGCGCAACAAGAAGAATTTAATCGTCTAGTCGATGAATTTAACAAAACAGTCGGTAAAGAAAAAGGGATAATTGTTGAGGGCTCTGGTCAAGGAACAATTTCTGATTTAGAAAGAAATGTCTTAGATTCAATTAATGGAAAAGCTGGGGCTGCAGATATTCCGAATATTTTTGCAGCGTATGGTGACACAGCTTATCAAGTGGATAAGTTAGGTTATGCAGTAGATTTAAATAAATATTTTAGTAAAGACGAGCTATCTAAGTATGTCGATGGTTATCTTGAAGAAGGACACTTTTCAAGTAAAGATACATTAAAAATTTTTCCAGTGGCTAAATCAGTAGAGTTATTTATGTTGAATAAAACAGATTGGGAGAAGTTTGCAAATGCTACGGGTGCTTCAACAAATGATTTAAATACAATTGAGGGTGTTACTAAGGTTGCAGAGCAATATTATAACTGGACTGATAGTTTGACAGCTGCTCCAAATGATGGAAAAGCATTTTTTGGTCGTGATGCTTTTGCAAATTATATGCTCGTTGGCTATCGCCAGCTAGCAACAGATATTTTTAGTAAAAAGGATAATAAAATCGTATTAAATTTTGAAGCAGATATTGCTAAAAAATTATGGGATAATTATTATGTTCCTTACATAAGTGGTTATTTTAGTTCATCAGGTAAATTTAGAAGTGATGATATAAAAATCGGAAATATTCTTGCTTGTGTTTCTTCATCTTCGAGTGTCACATATTTTCCTAAAGAAGTTATTTTAAATGACGAAGAAAGCCATTCAATTGAATTGGAGACATTTGCTTGCCCTAAATTTAAAGATGGTAAAGATTATGTCGTTCAACAAGGAGCAGGAATGGTTGTTCTCAAAAGTGAAGAAAAAGAACAACAGGCAGCTGTTGAATTTTTGAAATGGTTTACTAGTGATAAACAAAATATTGCTTTTTCAAATGCTAGTGGTTATTTGCCAGTTACCAAAAGTGCAAATGATCTTGATAAGATTACTGATGAAGTAGAAGTCAATGAGTCAGTAAAGAAAACGTTAAATACTAGTCTTAAAATGATTTCAGATAATAATATGTATACATCAGTTCCTTTTGAAAAGGGAACTGATGCAAGAAATGTTTTAGAAACAACAATGAGTAATTTAGCTAAACAAGATCGTGAAACAGTTATTACTAATCTTTCAAATGGAATGAATTTAGAACAAGCAATTAGCCAATTTAATAATGATACTTATTTTAATCAGTGGTATACTAATACTAAAAGCCAATTAGAATCATTAATTAAATAGTTCTATAGAAGGAGGATTGTGATGTTTCGTAAAATCATGAAAAACAAATCAATTTTTTCATATTTACTTGTAGTAATGTGTATTTTAGTGTTAATCGAGACAACAATCCTTGTTGGTAGCCTTTCAACTGGTGGAATGTTTGCTAAATTAAACCAGAACGCTAAAGATATTGTTGATCAGCGAGTTATTAATCGAAGCAGTTATCTTCAAAATGAAATGTTAAACAATTGGTCCAATTTATCTCAATTGACAGACCACATAAATACGACAGCTAAGCAGCTTGTTAGTGAAGGAAAGGTTGATTATGAGCATCTTGATGACAGCTCTGAAACAGCAACACCACTTATTTTGGCAGTTGTAGATCAATTGATTTCAACAATGCGCTCTCAGCATGTTACAGGGGCTTATATCATTTTTAATAATCATGACTTGGATAAGGGACTTGAAGATAAACCTGGAATATATTTAAGAGATCTTGATCCATTATCAAAAGCTTCAGCAGAAAATGGGGATTTATTAATTGAACGAGCTCCAACTGAAGTAGTTAAATCTTTAAATATTGCTACTGATTCATCATGGCGGCCACGTTTTGAATTTAAAAAAGCAAACATAAAATATTATGATTTTTTCTATACTCCATACCAGCAGGCAATTAGTAATTCACAAGAATTTTCGAGTACTGATATGGGCTATTGGGGTGGGAGTTTTCGCTTGAGAGATTCTGAAAATGAGGCTTTCACCTACTCATTACCGTTAATCAACGATCAAGGAGCTGTTTATGGTGTCGTTGGAATTGATATTACATTAGATTATTTGAACAAATTATTGCCCAGTACAGAGTTACTTGATGAAGGTAATGGAAGCTATTTGTTGGCAATCAATCAAGATGATTCATTGATTTTAAGTAATATTTTAACGAATGGAAATATTTATACAACGAAAAGTCCTACAACTGAATTAATGCAATCTGAGAATGATTATTATATCAATCAAGGTTCTAACACTTTATATAGTTCATTAAAATATTTGAATATTTATAATTCTAATACACCATACAGTAATCAACGCTGGGCTTTAGTAGGAATAGTTGATATTTCAGATTTATTTGCATTTACAAATAAAATCACTTCGATTTTGATGTTCGCAATCTTTTTAACCTTGACAGTTGGAATTGGTGGAAGTTTCATTTTTAGTTATATCATTTCAAAACCAATAAAAAAATTATCAGATGAAGTCGTAAAAGCTAATATTAAAAATAAGATTTCTTTCAGACGTACAAATATTGCTGAAATTGATCATCTTGCAAATATGATGGAACAACTAAATCAAAATGTTCGTGATACTGCCTTGAAATTCACTAATTTATTACAAATGGCAAGTATTAAGCTAGCAGGGTTCGAATATAATATAAACACTGAAGAATTGTTTATATCAGAAAACTTTTTTGAGGTTTTACTAAAATATGATGTTAATACTTCAGAATTAACAATGACAAAATTTAAAGAAACATTTGAAGGCTATAAACAATATATTGTTTCACATGATTATAGCAAAAAAGAATATCTCTTCAAAATTCCTGATGATGATAATTATGTTTTTGTGAACCTACGGCTATTGGTAAATGATAATGCATATACTGGGGTAATTGAGAATGTAACTAATACAATTGTTGAAAAGAATGTGATTGAATATGAACGTGATCATGATGCTCTAACTGGACTTTTGAATCGGAGAGCATTTATTAGGATCATGAATAGTTTATTTGAAAATGAAATAAACAAAATAAAAATAGCAGCACTATTGATGTTAGATTTAGATAATCTGAAGTACATTAATGATAATTATGGGCATGAAATTGGTGATAATTACATTTCTAAAGCTGCTGAAACATTTGTAAACAGCACCCCAGAAAATACTATTATTTCACGGATTTCTGGTGATGAATTTTTTGTTTTCTTTTATGGTTATGATGATGAAAATGTAATTAAGCAGTTAATTAATAAATTAAAGGAAGCAATTAGCAAGGCTTTTATTCCTTTGGCTGATAATAGTAATTTTCATGTCAATGCATCAGGCGGTATTGCCTGGTATCCACGGGATAGTGAATCTTTTGAAAAACTCCAACATTATGCTGATTATGCAATGTATAAGATCAAACGTACAAGTAAAGGTAATTTAACAGAGTTTAATCTCAATGATTATATTGCGGATTCTTTTTTAAGCGAAAGTAAAGAAGAATTAAACACTATTATTGAAGATCGAGCAATTCAGTTTTATTTTCAACCAATTATAAGTAGCAAAGATGGTACTATTTATGCATATGAATCATTAATGAGATCATTTATGCCATCATTAAAAAATCCCCTTGATATTTTAAAAATAGCTAAAGAGGAGGGACGTTTAGCAGAAATTGAAGAATTAACATGGTCCTCATCACTTGAAACCTTTGCCAACCATTTACGAAATGAGCGAATTAATAAAGATTGTAAAATATTTATTAATTCTATTTCAAATCAAATTTTAAGTAATAAAAAAATTGATGAGCTAGAAAAGGAGTATTCAAAGTATTTAAAAAATGTTGTTTTAGAAGTTACTGAAGTTGAGTACATTGACGAAAATTATCATCAGCAAAAAGCAGAATTAATGAAAAAATGGCAAGCAGAATTAGCATTAGATGATTATGGAAGTGGATATAATAGTGATCGAATCCTATTGCTGATTTCACCTAAATTTATTAAAATCGATATGGATATAATTCGTAATATTGATAGTGATCCTGATAAGTGTAAAATTGTTGAAAACATTGTTAATTATGCTCATGAACGGGATATGAAATTAATTGCTGAAGGAATTGAAACGATTGATGAATTAAAGCAGGTGATTAAGCTTAAAGTTGATTATCTTCAAGGGTTTTTATTAGCCAAGCCGCAATATTTACCACCTCGGATTCAAGAAGATGTGATTAAGTTAATTCAACTTTTAAATGAAAAATAGATATAGAAGGTACAGTAATGTATCTAAATATATCTTTTTGTTTAGATAAATAGATTTGTTTTAAATGGGAGCCTGTCCAAGAAAAACTTGAACAGGCTTATTAATGCTATAAAGCTTTTTTACTATTTAGGTTCTTAAGATAATAACTAACACTCCTTGTCAGGATGATTAAAACAGGAATGCTAATAACAATCGTAATTAGGATAATTTGAATTAACTTAGGTGTTAATACATGCATTTCTAAAAGTGGCCAAAAAATCGGTGTAGAGAGGATAAAGCCAATAATATCAATTATTAAAACTCCACCTCGATACCAGTTTAATGGTTTATAAATACGATAAATCATGTGAATAGACACAAAAGCAGTTGTAAAATATAGGACTGAAAAAGTTTCTGCTAACGACAATTGTAAGGTTGGTGCGAGTAATCTTATACCAGCAACGCTTAAAACTATTGCTAATGCGTTAGGTAAGGAAAAACGCATAGCATGATGACCAATTGATTCTTTTGGTTTTTCGATATTTCGTTCAAATAAAATCATAAATGAAGGGAAACCTTCAATAAACATATCCAATAAAGTCATTTGGAAAGGAATAAAAGGATAAGGTATATTCATTAAAATAGATAATATTGAAAGTAAAATCGTGTAAATTGTTTTCAAGTAATACATTGACGCAGAACGTGTAACATTATTAATAACTAGGCGACCTTCTCGAACAACTTCTACTAATGTTTGTAATTTACCATCAATAATAATAAATTGCGATACTTGGCGGGCAATATCGGAACCAGAACCCATCGCAATTGAAACATCAGCATCTTTTAATGCTAAAACATCATTTACTCCATCACCCGTCATCGCAACCTTTTGATTATGTTTTTGTAAACATAAGATCATCTGGTGCTTTTGAAAAGGACTAGCACGACCAATGACATTATAGTTTAAAATTGCATCTTCTAATTGTTGATCAGTAACGATTGTTGAAGCATCAATGTATTTTTCTGCATTAGCAACACCTGCTTGACTAGCGATTGCACTAACTGTCGCTGGATTATCACCAGATATAACTTTTACAGCAACATCATTATCACTGAAAAATTTAAGGGCTTCATGAGCATCTTTCCGAATAGGATCTTTAATAACAATTAGCCCAATCGGTGTTGTTTGTCCTAAAGTTTCCTGTAAGATATTTAATGTTGGGTGATGGCCAATTAATAAAACACGTGCGCCGCTTTTTTGCATCTCAATAATTCTTGGTGATAATTGATAATCAGGACGAATTATTTCTGGTGCTCCAACAATAATTGTTCCTATTGAATCTAGTTCAATGGCGCTCCATTTCCGGGCTGAAGAAAAAGCTATACGGTCTAATGTTTCATACTTTGCAGGGCCAGTAAAATAGTTACTAAGTGTTTTAAAAGTAATATTATTATCAAGAGATCCTTTAACAAAGGAACACATAATCTCATCCAGATCAAGATTTAATGGATTTTTTAATTTAATGACTTGTTCGATTTCCATTTTTCCTTCAGTCAAGGTACCGGTTTTATCTAAACATAGAACATCAATTCGTGATAAGGTTTCAATACTAAACATTTCTTGAACTAAAGTGTTCATTTTCCCTAATTTAACAACACTAGCAGCTAAAGATACACTTGTTAATAGAACTAGTCCTTTAGGAAGCATCCCTAGCAGAGCTGTAGCAGTGTTGACGATTGTGCTTGTAATTCCTTGATCACGAATGATATAAGCCTGATAGAGCATTAAAATACTTAATGGTAAAACTAAATAACTAGTATAACGAGTAACTTTATTAAAAGTGTTTAATAAGACAGAGCTAACAGGCTTACGAGTTCTTGCCTGATCAGTAATTTTATTTGCATAGTTATCTTTTCCAACATGTTCAACCTTACCATAGCAAGCACCGCTCAAAATAAAACTACCAGATAATAAATGGTCACCAGGCCCTTTAGAAATTGGATCAGCTTCACCAGTTAAAAGTGATTCATCAACTTCAACATTATTTTCAATAATAATTGAATCAGCACTGATTTGATTACCGGTTTCAAAATAAACTACATCATCTAGAACGATTTCTTCGTTATCGATTGAAATCGTTTTTCCCTCACGAATAACTTTAGTTTTTGGCGAAACGATCAAGTTTAATTTAGCAACCATATTTTTAGATTTTATTTCTTGTCGCGCTCTAATAACAGTATTTGAAATGACAATAACAACAAAAAATAAACTTGAATATGCTTGAACAGCAATTAGAGCAGCAGCAATAATAAAATTATAGGCATTAAAGAGGTTAAAAACATGCCCCATAATAATTTGAAAATTACTTTTAACTACTGGTTTAGGGGAAAGGTTCACTTTCCCTTCACTAATACG
>OAUK01000914.1_pt1 | contig 11285 bp, 12 predicted proteins | sample 1495131 | NCBI WGS metagenome assembly OAUK01 (sample SAMEA2580009, study PRJEB22360) | human gut metagenome | biome: human gut; feature: human-associated habitat; material: faeces | place: Denmark | collected 2008/2010 | reverse complement strand
TCTTGACAATAGGGGGCACAAAACAGAGGCCCGCCACAGCTTACCGATCCGGTGATACGCTCACAAATGAGTGGGACGGCTTAACTCATGATTACTCAAAAAAACAATGGATTGAACACAGCGAAATCATGTTGCCAGACAACGCCCCCGAATCATTCCAGGACAGGGGAACACTATGGAACGCCGTAGAAATGGCCGAGAAATCCGGGGCGGCACAATTAGCCCGTGAAATAGAAATAGCCCTTCCCCTTGAATTGAATCAATCACAGCATTTAGATTTAGTCCGGTCATATATCCAGAAAAATTTTACTGATAAGGGTATGTGTGCGGATTTTTCAATTCACAATCCTCCGGTAACAAATGGCCGGGGAATCCCGATAGACGCATACGGCACCCCAACCAATGCCCCCAACAAAATGACTTTTCAGAATCCACACGCTCACATCATGTTGACAATGCGTCCACTTAATGACCGTGGGGAGTGGATGGCAAAATCACAATTAAATTATCTCTGCCGCAAAGACAATGAAGAAAAGTCCATCCCGTCATCTGACATAAAAGAGGCCGAGGCCGAAGGCTGGCAAAAGCAATATCAATACCAGATTGGTAAGAAAAAAGTGTGGCTGACTAAGGAGGCCGCAGAGCAAAAAGACTTGAAACGTGTTAGTAAAGCCCCAAAGTCCGAGAAGATACAGAACGAGATTACAGCAGATTGGAACAGCAAAGACAGTCTTTTCCGCTGGCGTGAATCATGGGCGGCTATGTGCAATCAGTCACTAAAAGAAAATGGAATCAATCAGCAGATAGACCACCGTTCCTACGAGGAACAAGGAGTTAATCAGATTGCTACCGTCCATATGGGCGTTGAAGCGTTCCGGGCCGAAAAACGAGGTATACAGACCGACCGGGGGAATCTCAACAGGGAAATCCTGAAAGATAACGAATTTCTAAAGCAATTTGAGGAACGGATCAAGAAGCTGGAAGAATCGGAAACGGAACGATTAAAGCAAGTATCCGCACGTTTGGAGGGACTAAGGGCAAGTTACATAGCCGGAGCCTATCAACAGATATGCTTATCCGCTACACTGGCAACGGAGCAAGACCAGAACCAGACACAGATGGCGATTGCGGCGGCTTATGCAAAATCGGCTGAACAGTTGATGGGAATACTCGATACTTTGGGCCAGAGCCTAGAGCAAAGGAAAAAAGAGTTGCACGCTTGTAGTCCTATCCAGATTAGGAGACGTAAAGAGTTAGAATCCCAGCTTTTGGAAACAGAAGTTCAGATTCAGGAGGCAAAAGGCCGACTGGCAGAATTAGACCGAGCCTATAAAGATAAAATAAAAGCCCCTGTTTCTGATTCTGAATCTCTCACCCAAAAGCGGAAACAGATCCAGAATCTACGAAAATCCTTGTCTGTTACCTATGACGAATTTTACAAGCTTGTGGACGAGAGCAAAGCCCAAATGAAAGAAATCCGGGATATAATTCGAGGAATCCGCCCAGTGTATGATGACTTGACAGAGCAGGAGCTAAAGAAACATCATACTGGAGCCTATCGAGCGGAGATATTAGAAAAAGCCCGAATGAAAGGGCCAGAGTTGCCGGAGCCGGAGGCAGACGGGATCAAGCAGAACATAAGACACAGACGATAAGACGTTGCCGAGAGGCGGCGTTTTTTTCATGCAGAAGGATAAGAGGGGGCAAAGAACTCGCTACGCTCCAAGAAAGCACCCCCCTCTTGTCTGCCGTGGACAATGTGGACAACTCAAAGGACGAGTTGACGCACATTCCCCACAACAGCCAATTCACCCCCCGTTTTCTTGAAATTCTTTCCTTCCTTTATGAAAAACAAAGTCGTAGAATGGTCTGTATTGGATTTAAACGAGGGTAGGCGATACCTTTACCACCTAACAATTAAAACCGGGAAATCACCCTGATTTTTATTGTATCAGCTAATTATAGTAATTTTATTTAATGCCATAACTATTTTGTTTCGATTTTATTAGGCTTAATTTCTACAATATTTTCAACAGAACAATCCAAGATTGTGCATAGCTTTTCAAGAGTAATTACGGTTACATTCTTGTTGTGTTGCAAGTTATAAATCGTTTTCTTTTCAATGCCGCATTTAATCAGTTTGTAGGTTGTTACATCTTTAGCTTTCATTGTTTTCCATAGTGGATCATAGTTATACATATTGTCACCTCTGTACTAACTATAAATGGCAAAATAACTCTTGAATATCCAGATTATAATCTGTATAATGGTTCTTGAATATCCAGATTATAATCTGGATAGAACAGGAAACAGGAGGTACAGAAAGATGGAAAGATATGATTTTAGAATCAATGCGGAGATTGCCGGGGAAGTAGGGGCAGAAATTGACAAGTTGGAGACACGGCAACTTGTGACGATTCACAAAGCGATTCAGGACACCAAAGACTTGACGGAGGAGGAACGGAAACAGTTATACGAAACGTGGTTTAGAAACGCCATATTGCCAGCTTTAAAGGAGTTTAGCGAACTTACATCATCATGCCTAGAAATCGAATTTGTTTCGGGAGTGATTCAAGTAGCAATCAGAAATGCGTATGGGCTGGATATTACGGAGAGTTGCCACGGGCTACATATGGCACTTGTAACAGCCGCATATATAACCATCAATCAGGAAAACGGGGATGCTGTCTTAGGGCTGGTGTATGATCCTAAAAAATTCGTATAATAAAAAGAGAGAGCCGAAGCCCTCCCCTAATCTTTGGTATATGAGATTACATCATTTATATCACATTCAAGCAGATTACAAATATAGTTCAGTGTTTCCATAGTCACATTTTTATTTTGCTTTAAGGAATCCAGTGTACCTTTAGAAAAGCCGTATTCATTAATCAGCTTGTATGTGGTGATTCCCTTACGTTTCAGTGTTTCAAAAAATGGTTCATATGTTATCATATACGGCTATCCCTCTTTCGTTGATAACTATATTTTCAGTGTCGGTTGGATATTGCACAATCCCGATATACCGGGTATAATGTTCAAAGGGGAGGTGATACAACGAAAAGGATAATCATAGTATTAACGGCTATCCTGTTATCATGCACCCTTACAGCATCGCACAGCCTACCACCACGCACACAGCCCGACACAGGCCAAAGGTTCCGTATTTATCAATCGTTTATCAGTTCTCACCCAGACGGACGTGATACAACTTTAAGGGTAATCTTATGTACAGAGGATATGGGCGATTTAGATCAGATTTTCGAGGAAATCAGAGCATTTACAACCCGTATGAATGGAGAAGATGAAGAATTGACAATACACCTTTTCCGGTCAAAAGTAGATATGGAAAATAATAATGAGTTGGCAACAAAGATTTTTATTAAGGATAAAACCGATTCAGTTTTAGAATCGTCTTATAATTAAAATCACACATTTCAGGAGGAAAAGAAGATGAAAAAGAAATACTATGCTGGTATAATGATGGTAGCTGTATCAATGGCTGTCACAGCTTGCGGAGGCGGCTCCAAAAGTCCAAAAAGTGAAGTTGCTGAAATATCCGCAGAGTTGGAACAGCAAATGAACGCAGATGATAAGGCGGCAATCAAAGAGGCCCAAGCAGAACTAAAAGAGGAAGGAAGGTCTAATACCAAGGCAGAGCCGGAAACTGAAACAGAGGAAGAATTTGATCCGCTTCAGGTAGATATTTCAGTGTCAGGAATAAATCCATATGAGCAGGAATTGTTTGAAATTTTTGGCTTAGATAATAATTTCCCCAAGCCTAAGGATTCATTTGAACAGAAATGGTCGTATTCAACAGATGGCTATGGGGTGGATTCCCAGACAGGCGAAACCAAAGAAGGGGTAGGAAGATACGAACTGACTTTGCGATTGGAGCCACAATTTTATGGAGATTATAAAACCGAGATCGAAAGCTATATGACGAGCAAATATGAATACAAGACCAATAGTGCCCGTAATAACTTCACTGTTCTCCCAAATGGAAATGTAATGTCATATACGTTCAATGATAATGGCGATACAAGGTACTGTTTTAGAGTATTTCCAACGGATAAAAGTAGTTTGGAGGGGGACGTTATAGATGTTGCGTGTCAGACGAAAGAAAACGGTGAAGAATATCCTCAAAATGTAGTGTTGCAGACAACAGATGGGAAAGAGATTGTTATATCACCGGAGTTATGGGCCATTACTGATTGGAAAGGAAATGTTGAACGTGAAATTACTGTCTGGGAACATTTACCACAAATAGGTGAAAAAGTAAAAATTAGTTATGCTTCGGGTGACACTCTTAATGATGTGGTATCAAAATATAAACCAGATGATGAAAGAAATTTACAAGCCCAAATAAAAGAGAGAGTTTTAATAACGAATTTTGAATTTTTAAACTAGGGATAAAGGAGAATAACGGAGTATGAAAAAGCACAGAAGATCAGCAACAAAATTGTTACTTGCTACAATAGTTTTGACCGCAGGAATGAGCATAACATCATGGGCCATGACAGCCGAGGAAGTTACCGCAAAAAATCCCACAAGCTACACAGCCGGGAGTAATAGTATATATGGCCCCTCTCTCAATCAGGAGCAGTTAAAGGCCGTGGCACAGGCAACAGCGGACTTTGTAACCAACAATATCACAGAGGGAATGAGCAACGACCAGAAAATCCGGGCCGGGTATGATTATATTAAAAATAATGTAACCTATGTTGACTGGGATAAGGCAGTAGGAGCAAATACAGCTTATGGGGGCCTAGTAACCAGACAGGCCGCTTGTTCTGGCATGACACGGGGATTTATAGCATTAATGGATGCCGTTGATGTGAAGGCATATTGGATTCATGCAACCGGCAATGATCACCAGTGGAATATGGTAGAGTTCAATGATGGATTCTACTTCATCGATATTGATGCCAATATTGCGTCTGGTGGGGAATTTATTTACAAAGCAGCAACACATCCGTATGCCTATGACACTGCAGCATATCCGGCAATCGGGTCCCATTCTGGGGCAAACACTTCTGGCACATCTTCTGTGGCTGAAGGTTGGAAGCAGGATGCAACTGGCTGGTGGTATCAGAATGCGGATGGCTCATATCCGGCAAATGCTTGGAAGCAGGTAAATGGTAAATGGTACTATTTTGAGGCAAATGGCTATATGGCAGCTAATAAATGGATCAATGGAACCTACTATGTAGGATCTGATGGTGCAATGCTGACAAATACCACGACTCCAGATGGTTACCAGGTAGGTGCAGACGGCGCTTGGGTTCCAACAGTCTCTCTTTCAGGTAAAACGGAAAGAGCCTCAATTGCTACAAATGCAACGCTTATGCTCAATAATGACGATTTACCATCTTATCAGAGAGAAAGCAGGAATGGAATTGAGTGTATCGTTATGGACAAAAATGCTATTTCATTTAGTTTTCCTAGCAACTACAATAGCTTAGATCCGAATGGTCATGAAATTTGGATTTATGGTGCAGTAATGAATAATGGAATTCCAACAGTTCTTGGAGAACCAATAAGATATAAATTCGAGTATGATAAAAAGTATTCGTTGGATTTTACTGGTACAAACAGAGATTCTAATTCTCTTGCGCAGTATTGTAATGCAAACAATATCATTATAGATATAAATATTGTTGATATGCAAGTTAACGCAATAGAAAATTCAACTGGACATAACTCGATAGAATTTTCTTGTGTGTATGCAAATGAAAATAGTGTTTTAAAAAAATAAAGAGACTCCTTCGGGAGTCTTTTTTATTTGCAATCAGACCACTTAGAAGCCCTAATCATCGAATTGGCTTTTTTGATATGAATAGATAACCTTATTTTGTCGTGTTATTTACAGCCAACGATTTTCAACTTTTTACTCATTCATATTGCTCCTGCTTGGACAATCTGGATGAGTATTTGAGTTTGTAGGCAAGATAGAAGATAAGCGACACATACTAAAATAAAAGACGAAACAAAAAGAGCGGTTTATAAGGCCGCTCCCGTTTTTTAGACTGCTTCTTAATAAAATAATTTTTCATAGTCAATCCGGGGAAAATCCATGTTTTCTGTGATTTCGGTTATGTCATATCCAATGATAGGCGTTGATGTGCTTATGTACTCAACAGAGGGAAAATCTGAAACATCATACCCAATGACAATGATTCTATTATCCGTTGTTGCCTGTATGCAGTTTACAGCAAAATTCCCCATTAAGTATGTATCTTTGTTTTTATTGTCCACTATTTCAATGCCGGAATCATACAACATTGAGTTAGCTTTTAAGGTATTAAGCATATTTATGTGTGGGAATCTGGCTTTTTCGTAGCCCTGAATAAATGTTGTGAAGATCCGTTCCAATGCGATATATTCAAGTGGTGATAAATCGCTTCTATAATTCAGTTCGTTTACGTTTTTGATTAGCTTCATAGACATTGACCCTTTCCATGGTTATAATATTATTATGTGTCTAATCTATATAAAGAGGGGCTTTCACACCGATTATATGATTCATATGTGGTTATTAATGTACGGGTGATTATTAGGGTGATTGGTGTTTCTGCCCCTCGTACTCATATTATAACCGACTGATAAGGCGGATGTTAATGTCAGGGAGGCGAACCGTGATTATAACCAAAATATGAAATCAAATTTCTGTCATGATGTCGGTTTACATTTCCTTAAAATCCGGTTACAAGTCCAGTTTGTCAATAGTATCTTGAATCCGTCTTTGTGCCACTTCGTAATATTCCCCGTTTAACTCATATCCCAAATATTGCCGCCCTAACTCTGTACAAGCTACCGCCGTAGTGCCGGAGCCGAGAAAAGGATCTAACACTATATCCCCCGGTTTACTGCTATTGCCTATAAGCGTTTTAACAATGTTTAATGGCTTTATAGTTGGGTGTGGATATTCTTTTTTATCCAGAACATTAGTCGGTTGAAAATAAGCTGTTTTTGCTGTCTCGTATGATGTAGGTTGACAATAGCCGCCCTTACGAAAATAGAGACAATACTCTTTGTCAGATAAATATTTGTTGTGGAAAGTTGGAGGTGAATTGGTCTTGACCCATGTAATAATGTCAAAGGAACAGTCAAGCTCCCTCACAAAGTAATTTAGATAATCCGGTATCTGTGCTTTATTGCACCAGATATATAGATTGATTGTCTTTAACACCCTTACCAGTTCAGGCAGGACAGCAGGATCAAGACCACCCACAAGTCCATTATCCCGTAATTCATTGTTAATGGGCTGTAATGTCCTTGCAAGCCTTGTCCGGCCCCCGGCGTGGGTATCTTTAATCAGATATGGGGGATCGGTTAGAATCAAGTCGATAGAAGCGTCAGGAATGGCCCGTAAACCCTCCAAACAGTCCTGATGGTAGATTGTGCCGTATGCGGTATTAGAAGCCGAAACAGACGGCTTTTTTATTGTATCATTCAAATGTTTCACTCCTTATGTTAGGCTTTTGCCTACATAGGAAATGATGTGAGAAGGGGATGACAACATATCCATATTTTGGTATAATTGGCGTGTCAAATAAATTTTGGAGGTTTTCATCATGAGCGAAGAACTTATTTCTATATCAGTGGACGAGTTGAAAGAAGCAGAACAGGAACTAAAAGAGTTTGTAGCAGAGAAGCATTTACATTATTTGTCCGCGTGTGAAGATACCCTAAGCCGAGAATATAAAATTACATTACGTGACAAAAAAGCACTGTTTGATAAAGTGATGAAATCGGGGAAAACAACAGAAGAAATAGACAAGGAAAACTTTGATAACCTAATGAAAGGGATTCATTTTACTACGGAGCAGATTTGTAATTATATTGCAAATCCAGAATATTATAAAGAATCCTATCCGCTAGTTGATGTGGGTAATTTTGATGACGCCATTGAAAAAGAAGCCACAAAAGAGGCATTTTTCGGATTGTTGAGAAGTTCCATGAGTAATTCCCCGGATAGGTGGGAGAAACATTTTGCTGAACTCAAAAATAAGAAAGAAAAAGCTACATACACAGCCGAGGAGTTGTTGGAAGCAGAAAAGGAACTAATTATAGCGGTTGAAGAATTTTTTACCGATCTTGCATTAGAGTGCCTTGACGAATTAATGGAAGAATATAGGCCAGACGAAGAAACCCTATCAAAATTAGATAAATATGCAGATGACGCTTTTTTAGAAGGAATAGAGTTAGAGGACTTTGTGGATCGTGTTTATGCACTTACCTTTGACGATCTGAAAATGGCAAAGATAAATGTCAGTGTATCAGATGTTTTAGGTTATATTAAAGACACGAAATTTGTGGAGAAAAATCTCTATACTTTTATCACCGAAGATTATAAAAAAGCCTATATACGCAAGCAGTATGCAATAGATTTTTTCAGTGATATGTATGAGGACGATTTAAACGACATGGAAGATACCGAAGAATAGACCATTCAAAGAGCCGGACAGCCGAGAGGTTGCCCGGTTTAAATAAAGGGGAACTTATGGAACATTTATATTGCTTACCGGAACCAAGTATCATGTCAAAAGAGAATTGCGAAAAGATACACAACATCATGGCGAGAGTATCAGAACAATATAAGGTTAATATAAAGCCGGAGCCAGTGAAAATTAATCAAACGCCTTGCCCGTCCTATTATGAAAAGTACAGGATATATCCGAAAACGGAAACCGATCTTCTGCATAACATGGTATTTAATGTTTGTAAAAACCAACAGGAAATATCATTGATGAATAGCTGTATATATGGTTACTGTGATGGTAAAACGACTGTATTATTGTGATTCAGGAATCCCGGTATGGTGATATGCTTAAAAGACTATACCGGGAGATTCTTTGCATAACCATTTATTAATGTAAGATATACAATTTTTTTAATACAAAACTTTGGTGATAACTATTGAACTTTTGGGAATGATATGATAGAATGTTGAACATCAAAGAGGATTATACAAAATCGTTATACAAGTAGCGGGAATTAAAAAGTGTTAAGTTGTAGAATCCTCATAAATACGATGTTTTTGGGCTATCGCCAAATGGTAAGGCAACGGACTCTGACTCCGTCATTTCAAGGTTCGAATCCTTGTAGCCCAGTTTGTTATATCTTGGTCCCGTAGGCGTTATGCCTGACGGGATTTTTTGTTATATTTCTGTTTTCGGACTGGGAACCCTGCGGGGAGGGAACCTGCAAGTCTGGTAATCCATGGGGGCAGAATTCTGCGGGGATATGAAGCTGCGTAAAAGGGATACCGGCGGACGTGACGGGGAGAGGGGGAAAACATGTCTGATAAAAAGAAGAATCTGATCAACGGAATATTCCTTCTGACTGTATTTGTTCTGACCATTTACAGTGTATTTTCGGGTGAGGATTTAAGCGATATAGCGGACACCATATCCGAGGCGTCTCCTGTATACCTGCTTATGGGGGTTGGCTGTGTTATTTTTTTCATATGGGCGGAGTCTGCTATCCTGCATTATCTGCTGGGCACCCTGGGCATAAAGACAAAGAGAAGGACCTGTTTTCTGTATTCCTCTGTGGGTTTTTTCTTCAGCTGCATTACGCCTTCGGCAGGGGGAGGACAGCCGGCCCAGGTTTACTATATGAGGAAGAACATGATCCCCGTGCCTGTGGCCACAGTGGTGCTCATGGTGGTAACCATTACATACAAATCCGTTCTGGTGGTGATTGGCTGTCTTCTGGCTGTATTCGGCCAGGGCTTTTTAAATCGTTACCTGTACGAGGTCATGCCTGTCTACTATCTGGGGCTGGGGCTTAATGTGGTATTCTGCGCTGCCATGCTGGTTCTGGCTTTCCACACATCTCTTGCCAGGGACATGGCAATGCGGGTTCTGGGACTTCTGGAGCATTTTCGTTTCCTCAAGAAAAAAACCTCCAGGACAGAGCGCCTGCTCCTTACCATGGAGCATTATAATGATACGGCTGCCTTCCTGCGCCAGCACAAGCATGTGCTGCTCAGAGTGCTGTTTCTCACCTTCTGCCAGCGGCTGGCATTGTTTTCAGTGACATATTTTGTGTACAGGGCCTTTGGGCTTAAGGGGACGGCCATGATTACCCTGGTGCTTCTCCAGTCAACGATTTCTGTGTCAGCCGATATCCCTGGCAATTCCCCGTCAAAGTTTTCTGGGCCCAGCCGATATGCTGCCTCTTCCGGGGGGCATGGGAATCAGCGAGCATCTGTTCCTGACCATATTCGATCCTATTTTTTACGGGGATCTGCTTTTGCCCGCCATGGTATTGTCCAGAGGTATTGCGTATTATGTACAGCTGGGATTCAGCGCTGCGGTGACCATGTATGCCCATATTACATTGGTGAGAAAGCATAGAAAAATCTAAAAAAATTTTAGGTTATACAAAAATTTTTAGAGGTGTAAACACGTGAAAAATTCAGATAAGTTGAAGCGTTACAGCATGTTTATTGCAGGTGTCATATTCAGCGCCTTGGGTATCAGCCTGATTACAAAAGCCGGACTGGGCACGTCGCCCATTACCAGCCTTGCCTTTGTCCTGACGTTTATATTCCCTCACAGCCTGGGAGAGTTTACCATGCTGGTGAACACGGTCATGTTCCTGATACAGGCCGCCCTTCTGGGGAAGGCATTTGGAAAGATACAGCTGCTTCAGCTTCCGGCCGCCCTGCTGTTTTCCGCCTGCATAGACGGATGGATGTATATTCTGGGGTTCTGGAAGACGGGAAGCTATGTGGGGCAGGTGCTCATGCTGCTGCTGGGCTGCGTGTTCCTGGGGCTGGGTATTGCCTTTGAGGTGATTCCCAATGTGCTTATCCTTCCTGGAGAGGGGCTGGTGCGTGTAATTGCAGGGCTTACCGGCTGGAGGTTTGGATTGGTAAAAACGGGTTTTGATATGAGCATTGTGGCAAGTGCTGTGGGGGTTTCCCTGTTCTTTACGGGCCATGTGCTGGGAATCAGGGAAGGAACCGTGCTGGCCGCCCTCATCGTAGGAAGCATTTCCCATTTCTTTATCGAGAAGGTATCCAATGTGCTGGAAGGGTGGATACCCGACTACTCCGATGCAGGGGACGCCTGCCCGTAATGCATCGGCTAAATCCGGCATTTTTGAGTCTGTTTCATATTAAATTTAAAAAATTTAAAAAAGTTCTTGACTAATTGCCACAATATGGGTATAATAAACTCCGCAGCCGCCAATCAGGACAAACAGTCAGGGCAGGGCGCTGCGGATAAACTGAATAATGGGCTATCGCCAAATGGTAAGGCAACGGACTCTGA
>OAUK01000903.1_pt1 | contig 11351 bp, 9 predicted proteins | sample 1495131 | NCBI WGS metagenome assembly OAUK01 (sample SAMEA2580009, study PRJEB22360) | human gut metagenome | biome: human gut; feature: human-associated habitat; material: faeces | place: Denmark | collected 2008/2010 | reverse complement strand
CGGTGTCTTGATTAAATATTCCGCAGCCTCTTCAACCGTAATAGGTTGTAGCAGTGTTGGGTGGATATAGGTTGGATAAACAATCAACGCCTGATAGATCAAATCTGCTATCGTTAATTTTTGCTCGCGACGCGGGCAGTGATGTTCATCAACGGTTAAACCCCAACCGGCATAGAAGGGCAGGCCGTAACAATGAACTTGCTTGCCATGTAATAACGCTTCAAACCCGGACAATGATGTCATGGTGTGCACTTCATCTGCGCGCTGAATGCATTGAATAATATCTGCGTCCAGTGCCTGATAATCAGCGAGTTCAGCAATTAGTTCTGTCGGAATATTGCCCTTGCGATTCCCCACCAGTACATCCGGGTGCGGTTTATAAATAATGTAAGCGTGCGGAGTGCGCTCGCGTACTGTGCGTAATAACTCAAGGTTGCTCTTAATCGACACAGTGCCTGTTTTAATTGAGGCATCGTCTTCTACCTGACCCGGCACCAGGATGATTTTTTTATCTTTGGCCTCGGCAGGCAGAGAGAAATCGGCCCCCAGGTTGTATTTGCTCAGTTTGCTTTCAACCAGTCGCTGGCGTAATTTTTCAGCTCGCATCTGCTGCGCCAGTGTTAACTGGCTGTGATTAAGCAGCACTTCCAGGTCGCTGGGGCGCGTGGCGTCATAGTAGATCCCGCGTTTATCCAGGACCAACGATAGCGGCGGCAAAAGGTCAGAGCCAAGTCCGGATGAACGTAGAAAACCATCTTCCATTCGCCATAACGGCAGTGATTTTCGCTGCGCTTCGGCTCGCCATTGCTGTTCTCCCTTTACACCCCATACCACGCAGGCGCTCGCCGCAGTACAGCGACGTGAAAAACTCAGCCGGTTTGTTGCCGTTTGCAAGAAAGGTTTCAGGATCGCTGACTTCCACAGCGTTAAGCCTGGCGCCCATAAATAACCATTACGCTGTTGCAGATGTCGACGTTGTAATTGCAGCCATTGCAGCACGGTAAATAGATTGCTTACTTCTCCCGTTTGCGGATCGATATAGCGACAGTAACGCAGGTATGCAGCGGCAAAAAGTTCCTCCAGCGTGGCAGAACCGCGTCGGGCAGATAACAAAGCGGACTGCGGATGGCGATCGTCGGTTAAGCCCCAGCCTGCATACCAGGGCTGGCCGAAGCATGTCACCGGTTTTCCTGCCAGCAAGGCTTCAAAGCCGTACTGGGAGGTCACGACGTAAACCCGGGAAACGTGTCGCAACAGCGACTGCGGGCTGACATTCTCGGCAATTAAACGTACTCGTTGCGTGGCGCGCAGAGCGGCGAAATAACCTGTTTTCTTTCCTTCCAGGACATCCGGATGCACCTTCACCCAAATTTCGGCTTGAGGATTTTCCGCCATCGCGGCTTCCAGCATGGCAGCAAACTCATGCGGGCCAGCATTGCCATACGTCACTGACATATCATTAAATGTCTGATCGACAACCAGAACGATGTCTGAACGTTCTGACTCATCAGCCACAAACGCAGGTGCCAGGTTATATTTCGACAAATCCCCGGTCACGATGGTGTGCATCGCTTCTCTGGCCTGGCTTATCAGAGCTGTATTTCCGGCTTTATCTTGTACCAGTTTCTCCAGTGCTGAAGGCTTGCTGGCATCGTAGTAAATGCAACAATCATCCACCACCAGAGAAAGCGGCGGCTCGCCATTGACGCCAAGATCCAGCGAACGCACAAATCCATCTTCCAGACGAATGACGGGTTTTCCCGCTGCTTTGGCGATGGCGACTGGTTTCGCCGCGCTGGGACGATGTCCCCACACGGCGATAGCATCAACTTCTTGTGGAACAGGGCGCAGCAGAGAAAGTTTCTGGCACGGTTGCGCCAGAAATTTCTCCAGATGCGGAATACGCCAGATGCCAGGCGAGTAAATGCCAATCATGCGTTTTCAGCCAGTTCCTGTGCCATCAGGGCGCGCACTTTTTCCAGGCATGCTGGGGTGTCGACGCCCGGACCGGTTGCGGCAACCTCAAATGTGCGGATGTTGATCCCCGCGTTCATCAACCTTAGCTGCTCCAGTGATTCCGCCTGCTCTGGCATGGACTCCGGTAACTGACTGTAGTTTTGCAGCACATCGCGACGATAAGCGTAAATACCGACGTGTTTCAGGTAGCGCGCTTTTTCAGCATTACGCGGATACGGAATCGGTGAGCGGCTGAAATAAAGCGCATCCTGGCGGGTATTTACCACCACTTTTACCGTGCTTGGCTCAGCCGCTTCTTCGGCAGAAATCGCGTGGCATAGCGTTGCCACCGGCAACGCGGGATCGTCACGTATTCCTTGTAGCAGCGTTTCTACATCCCGCGGGCGAATCATTGGTTCGTCGCCCTGCAGGTTAATGTAGATATCTGCCTCGACTTTATGCATCACCTCGACCAGCCGATCGGTGCCGGATTCATGATCGTTGCGCGTCATGATGGCTTTCCCGCCAAACGCCTGTACGGCCTGTTCAACACGCGGATCGTCTGTTGCCACCCAAACTTCCGCAACGCCCGCCACCTGTAACGCACGCTCGTAAACATGCTGGATCATCGGTTTACCAACAATATCGAGCAGTGGCTTACCCGGCAGGCGCGAGGAGCCATAGCGAGCCGGAATGACAATAACTGCTTTGCTCATTTCAACCCCTTACAAAGACAGAATCACTTTTGCACCCACCGCCAGCTGATAGAGGATGGTGGAAATACCACGGGTAACTTCAATGTTTTTCGATTCATATTTCGGCAGAACCATAATCTCATCGCCAGGCTTGAGTGAATCTACATCTTCAGCGTTGACTGCCGCACCGTTCTGACGAATGACGATAATTCTGGCGTTACCCGATTTTTGCGTCAGGCCACCGCATTTCTCGATGTAATCCTCGGTGGTCATCCCTTTCTGCCAGCTCACCGCGTTCGGGAACAGCACCTCGCCATGAACCATAACCAGCGATGTTTTCTCCGGAATATTGATGACGTCGCCATCTTCAAGCAGAACAGAATCAATATTGGATTCGTTGAGGATCACTTCACCTTTCGGAACCACGGTGCGTGCTTTCGCCACAAAGCGGCTGATCAGTTGTGCTTCCTGCATTCGCAGGCTGGCTTCTTCTTTGGTGGATGACTGGGCAGAAAGTGAGGCTTCCTCCAGCTTTTGCAGCGAGAGATTCAGCATCTCTTTCTGACGCTGAGCCACTGATGGGCGATAAAGCTGAACTGCGTTCATCTGCGACATGCTGTTCGGGCGGACTTTTTCCAGAACCGCACGCATAGTGGAACCATAAGGCAATACCATGGCATGTTCACCGGAGTGTGCGCCTTCAACCCGCACCTGAATGGTGCCGGCATAGCGGTCAGTGCTCACGATTAAGGTATCGCCATTTTGCAACATACGGCCTGGCGCAGAACTGATCGGATAGTATTCGCTGCGTTTTTGCAGCCCCTGTTTACGCATAATCGTAATGTGAGTCGCGCCAGGCTTAGGGCGCGCCCAGCTCAACGCTTCCGTTACGGGAATGCTGCTTTCGCGGAACTCAAAGTCGTAGCTGTTAAAGACATCGCCCTGAACGCTGAAAGTATGCTGACGTGGCCCGACGATGATGGTGTCACCATCGGCGAACTGCGAAAGTCCCAGTTTGCCGTTCAGCAGGAAGTCGTACAGGTTGACGTTGGAGCGCACGCGGTTACCGCGCTTGACCACAATATCAACGTAACTTCCGCGCTCTGGATCAACGCCGCCAGCCTTGATCAGATAATTGAGTAACGAATCAGACGTCACACCGCCATACAGACCAGGATTACGCACAAATCCGGTCACGTACACTTTTACTGGCTGCGCCTGTAATAAGGAGGCGTAGACGTTGACGTTGGACTGGTATACTTCCTTCACTTTGGATGTGACCAAGGCATTTAGCTGACTATTACTGACGCCAGCAACTTTCACCGGACCAACGTTCGGCAGGAAAATATTACCTTTGGGATCAACCTGTAACGCACCATCAAAGGTGAACGCACCCCACAAGCGAACCTGAATGCTATCACCCGGATTCAGAATATAGTCAGGGTTGAATCCTACCGTCGCACCGCTATCCGCGCTGGTGCCGTTGAAAAGTTGAGCACCAAACATACGGCTCATTACCACCGGCGGTGCGGGCGGCGGGGTATTGTCGAAGCCGCTCATGTTTTGCGTATCCGACTTCTGTCCGTTCAGAATACCGGTAAGCGGCGCGGCTCCTGTCAGGTTTGGGTCAGCGTTAATATCAATGGTCGCGCTGGCCTGCGCCGCGTGACAGGCGGCAATCAGTAAAATTGATTTAAATAATTTCATCACAAACTCATTCAGCGACAGCGTTAGTCTCGGTGATCTTCAATAACAGCCAGCAACAGTTTCAGGGTGCCGAACAGCAGGCAGCACACCAGTAACCAGCAGGCGATCAAATAAGGGATATTTGGAAAAGACGATTCCTGCGGCAACTGTGGCGAACTGATCACTGACAGCACCTTGAGCTTACGAGGAGCCGCGGAACGAAGCGCTGACAGCACGTGGAGGTTGCGAGCCGCTTCTACACGGGTCTTTTCAATGGAGGTCAGGGTCAGTTTGTACAGCTCGGTGTTGAACTCTACTTTTGATTTGATTTCTTCAAAATCCACTGCCATACGGTTTAGCTTGTCACCCTGTGGCGCAGTGATTTTGCTTTTTTCTTCGTCAATTTGTGCCTGCAATGACTGAATCGCATTACGCGCACTCACAACTTGCGGGGCGTCCTCACGCAGATACGTCAGCAAGTTCCGCAGGTCCGCTTCCATCTGGATCTTCTGGCCCATCAGCGTATTCACTAACGTGCTCGCCGCCTGTGCCTGTGCCTGTGGATCCAGAACGTTGTTGTTGTCCTGATAAGAGAGCAATTCCGCTTTGCTGGCGTCCAGACGCTGGCGTGCCTTTTCCATCTCCGTTTCTGCAAAGGCAAGCTGGTCACGCGCGATGCGATGTGACATCTCATTGATAAAGCGCTCTGACTCTTTCAGCACGGTTTGGTTAAACTTAAGCGCAAACTCCGGGCTAAAGCCCTGCGTCTGAATATTCAGTAATCCGGTTTTATCGTCATACGAGACGTTGATACGGTCCTTGTAGTACTTCAGGAAGCCTTCTGCGGTTTCATCCTTGCTAAGATGATTAAGAAAATCGAGCCCGCTGTGGCTAAACGCTTCACGAAAATTTAGTTGCTTATCCAGCGCCGCCAGCATATCCGGCGAGTTGATGTACTCTTTCAGATACAACGCATCTTCTGCGGAACTGGGGTTAGAGGCACCCAGAAGCAGACCAAAATTCAGGCTGCCGCTGTTTAAATCATCCGAGCGTTTAATGGCGACTTTCGACTCGCTCATATAGCGAGGCTGGCTGAAGATAGCCAGATAGATCAGCAGCACCGCCATCGGTGCCAGAATGATGATTTTCGCCAGGTGTTTTTGGATATCTGCCAGTGAGATGGCAGACAGACGAGCACGCATCCAGGATACGGCAGACTTCACTTTTATCAACATGTAACGATTATCAAAGTTTCAGTGGGGCGCAAACTCAATGAGAGACTAACCTCTCGCACCCCGTTGCTTAATTAGTCGAAAATGCGCACAAGGCCAGTGACTTTATTTGCCTTGTTGGTCACCAATAACGTTGAGACGCGGTGCTTTTGCATTTTTTCTTCCGCTTCAATGATCATGGTGTCTTCCGGTAGCGTCAGCGGTTCACGTGTCATCATCTGCGCAGCCGTGGCGGATGTCAGAGAATCCTCTTTTTCCATAAAGCGACGCAGGTCACCGTCGGTGATAATGCCCGCTAGCCCACCTTCTGCGTCTTCTACCATCACCATTCCCTGGCATCCGCTGGTGATACGTTGAATCACGGTTTTAAATGACGCATCCAGCTGTACCGCAGGAACATCATGCTGCATGACATCAGCAACGCGGGTCAGCAGGCGACGACCTAATGAACCGCCCGGGTGATAGCGCGCAAAATCATTCGGCATAAATTTGCGTTGGTGGATCATGGCAATCGCCAGCGCATCGCCGATCGCCATCGTCAGCGTGGTAGACGTTGTTGGTGCAAGATTATTCGGGCAGGTTTCATTCGCCATGTGGAGTTCCAGCACGGCATCAGCATTTTTCGCCAGCGTGGAATTTCCATTATTGGTAATGGCGATAATTCGGTTGCCGAAATTTTTCAGTGAAGGAACTAGCTTGAGGATTTCATCCGTTTCACCGCTGGCAGAAATAAGGATCAGAAGATCGTAAGGCGTAATCATGCCCAGATCGCCATGGAAAGCTTCTGCAGGATGAATAAAGAAACTAGGCGTACCCGTAGAGGCCAGCGTCGCTGACATTTTACGACCGACATGCCCTGATTTACCCATTCCCGAAAGAATAACGTGCCCTTTACAGTTCATTATCAAATTAAGGACACGCTGGTACTGCCCGGAATCCAGTTGTTTAGACAAGTTTTGTAATGCTGCGCTTTGTTCTGCCAGAGTCTGGCGAACAGAGGTAATTAGATATGGATCGATAGTACTGCTCTGGTCATCAGGTAAATGTCTTTCAGACATATCAGCTCCTTTGCACGGAAATAATGCCACAGTCACAACAAACCCGAACCCACTATAATTTATTTATGCTAAATCAATGGGTTGTAACAAAATTTTTAATGAATATAAAACCATGGTCAGTCCATGCTTATATGCAGGACTTATCACCTTCTTATTAAGTCGCAATGTCTCATGGAGGTGCGAAGACGCTGCAATATTACAGGCGAGAAAGGGAACCAAATTTTGCCCACCTATTTAACACACTCCTACATTATGAACAAGGAATTTAGGATTTTTATCATTTGTTAAAATGTTTCCTACTTGACTATTAATACCAAAAACAATTTATCAATTGATTATTTCCTTGTAAAAAAAGAACGTATGACTATGTTATTAATAAATAAAACACGCAAATAATGGTGATGTTGTTTTGTGATTAATTATTTAAATTCGGCATAATAAACAGGTTGATAATTTCTATGTAAAGAAGAGGAAAATAATAAAATTTTAGCGGTGACTATTGAATGATATAATAGTTGTAGTGTTGATTATTTCTGGTAATGAATGCGGAATTAAATCTGGCCGGATTGTATTTTTGCTATATCTATTTTTCAGGAGATTATTATTAAATAGAAAAATAACAATGGTGATTATCTCCGGTTGAGCTGGAGTCACGTATGCCAGCGAGTGCTTTCTTCCGGGCCTTCCTTCACTTCAGAGAAAGAGCCTATGGAAAAGAGGCAATCATCAGGCTCTTTTTGAGTCATATGCGCCGATAATCAACTGTCTTGAACGTAAAAATTATGGAGCAACATGATGCTACGATTCATTTCACTCTTCGTTCTTTCTGAGCATTGCGTTCAGGATGGTCAGCAATTTACGCATACAGTCAACCAGCGCCACTTTTTTGGTTTTTCCGGCTGCTGGCAGATGCATGTAAAACGCCTCTTTCACCGGATTAAACCAGGTTACCACAAGCGCTGCCATGTGCAGGGCTGCTCTTGCCTCCGTACGCGCACTGGCGTCGTTCGGCCAGCAGATATGTGTGGGATAACAGGGATGTTATGTGAACTGAACTGTGTTTTGTTAGCGGGGGATGTTTATTGATGATTCGGGAGTGTTTAAGACCTGATGGCGTTATGCACCCAAGTTTATTTTATATAAAGATCCAAAAGCAAAAACCCGCCTTGTGGGCGGGTTCTTAAGAATTAGTGGTGCCCGGAATCGGAATGAAACTGATTGTATAACAAATTGTTTTATATAGATTATTTTGTATTTGTTGTTTTTGAGGCCACCAATGAGGCCCCCATGTGCAATTCGAATTCTTTTGACGCTATAATCCCTCTTTTTTGTGCTTTGCTGTAATCATTTGGTCTGGTTCGATATGCTGAATTGTGGAATCGTACTTAACGCGTTTGTTAGCTGGTCAGAACACTTAGCGCTGTTTGTCTGAAACTGGAATAGGCTTCTTCCCAGTTAATCTGTGTATTACCAAATACCATCGGTTTAACAAATCGTTGAAAGCGCAATTTGTGTACAGGATAATCCCGGAGTGCATCCAGCCCTTTCTTAAGTTCATCAACTGGTGAGCTACAAAATTGTGGGTACTGGTTACCATAGCTGAATACATATCTGAACAAAATTTTTCAATACAGGAACATTCACACCTTTTTCCCTGACAATGCAGTAGTTGTCGTAAATGTGACGTACCAGAAACTCATCATCCTGTTGTTCGGGATTACGAAGATGTGCTGCTGTTCTTCGCATCATGGAGATGAGCTTTTCAGCCTGAGTGGATAAAATGGTGGCACAGGGGAATGCTGTTACAGGTGTACCTTTACCCGTTAACTCCGTGACAAGGGAATAAATATCTCTGCTTTCCGGATGTTCCAGCAGAGTGCTTTCCATCAACTCCAGCTTAATAAATGGACGAAGACAGGGGACTTGTGCAAATGTCTGGGGATAACGTACCGAGATTTCGTTATAACGATACTCATCACGTGTTATACGGGCGTTTTCATTATCCAAGCTGAAAATGTCAGAATTATGAATAACATCCGTGATTATTTGCACGATTTCCTTGCGAATTTTTCTTCTCTTGTCTCTGCCATTTTGCATAAAGTTCTCTGTTGGCACGAGCTTTATATCAATATCTTCTGACATTCTGTTTAGCGAGATACCTGCTTTTGATAATGCGGTACCTCCTGCAAACACGAGAGTATGTGTTTCTGGTTTTATTTCTTTTAATAATCTTAAAAGATCAACCACAAAATAATCTTTTTCGACGATAGCGACAGATTCAATATCCAGTGCATCGGCAACGTCAGGAAATAATGATGTTAATTCAGGCATTGATTTTACTTTTCCCTACTATTAACATTCTTTTAAATCGAGAAGGTGTTTTTATCCCCAGAGATACAGGAATTTGTGTGGACTGACCTTTATTGTAGCATTCCGTTGCTCCTGCCAGACGGTATCTGATATTCAGGCGCTCCAGGGCCTCTGTAATTACTGCAGCAGAGCCCCCAGGCGCTGCGGGCATGATTTTCCCAGTGATGATGTTACGACGGGCTTTGGTGTAAACACCATAGCCCACTTTCATCAACTTACCTTCGTTTACCAGTGTACGAAGAGCTCTGCCAACCTGATCATAGCCAGCGATATCCCTGAAATCATCCCGGGTGAACACATAACGTTTTGAACGGTTCAGTCGGGACTGAATACGGTCTTTTGTAGTCATGTTTCCTCCGAAAAATTTTCACAATGATAGCAAAAATATGACATGTTTAATAGCGGGGCAAGGCCACATTACCTGTCTGCTAATACATTTGGATAGTGCCTGGCAATTATGTCATTTAGCCTGTCAACCAGTTCTGGTTTCCTGAACGTGATGTGTGCGGAGCCCTTCTTAAAGTATCTGATGCTGAACATCTCATCTTCATAGCACGCTTTGCCCTGAACGGAGCGGATGTGATCATCCAGCCGAATGATGATATTTTCCCGGCTGTCGGGGATCGGTTTGCCGCTGAACAGATGCAGCATTCTTTCCAGGTCAGCGAGTCGATCTGCCTGTTGCCCGGTGATAAGATGCAATCCCCATCGGTCCCATCTCACCAGATTGTTGACGATAATTTTATTGCCAAATTTACAGGGGCAATTGGTTTTGTAATTCCAGCTCAGCCCTCTGAAGAGGTTGATCACACCTCGCTCAAACACGTCATCCTTATTCTGGTGCAGTTGTTCAAACGTACTCAGGATATTCGCCTCGCTGATTTCCGGAAAGTTATCGTACTCCAGTGAGCGGTACCATGTATCATGGGCCTGCGCATCCATTAATGACAGCATCCCGGAATGTTGCATCAGGTCACGCCAGATTTCGCGATCGAGATTGCGGGTGATGGCTTTCATTGCGGTTTCCGGTTTCTCCATGAGCCAGCAGCCGCAGCGAAAATCCTGTTTCATCGCCCAGTCCAGGGCGGTTTTACCTCCAATACTTTCTGTCAGTACTGAGATTTCTGCCAGTTGCCGGATAAGTGTGTCGATTTGCAGCAGCGCACTCTTTCGTACAGCCAGAATGTGGCGGATACTGGTTGAGCAGATAACGTCCGTATGTCCGTTGACCAGTTCCGGGCGGGAGATTGTGATATCTGACATCATCGTTTTTCCTTTTGGTTTATAAACGAAAACGCCAGCCGTATTCAGGCTGGCGTCAGTGGAATGAAGTCTGGTGAGTAAGACTCACCGGTTCTGTTGCAGAAGCTGCAGTTGGCGCAGGGTACGGATATCTTCCCTGGCCTGTTTAATGCAGGGCAGCAGTGCTGCTGAATCCGTTTTATCCTCATCGTTGTCGAAGATAATCCCTGATTCGCAGTCAATATTGTCCTGCAGCCACGCAATCAGAATATACAGCGCTGTTTCCGTGGTTAATGATTTCATGTTGTGAATTTCCGGGTTACCAGTCGAAAGTGGGTAAATCCGGCAGGCATTCAGTGCTGGCATCCAGATGAATGAGACTGACGCCATAACGTCGGGTAAGTGTGACAACCAGACGGCGGAACGTTTTTGACAGGCCCAGGCGCTTAAGCCGCAAAAGCGGGTATGACCACGCATCGGTACGTAACAGATATCCGCTACCTGTAAAATGAATCCATTCTGATTCGCCGGTGTCATTCGTCTGATGCGACAGCGAGTACAGCCAGGCGTTGTCTGTTTCCGTGATATGCGCGGTACTACAGCGTATACCGCTCAGGGCAGCAGAGGGGGGTATGCTGTCTGTTGAGGTCCGGTCAGATTCATCAACAACACGAAGGGAGTAGCCATTATCGCAGACCACGTTAATCAGTTCGGCAAGCTCAACACCATCGACGTCAACGACAATTCGCCCCATGTTCAGTGCCTGTACGTTAACGCTGTCAGCTTCCAGCGTCAGGGCCAGTTTCATCGTTTTGCCTCCGGATGCTTGCCCTGGGTAATGTTATTTACCATTCTGTAATTGTTCCGGGTCATCAGGCCGGTCGCCCTGCGAGCCCGGAGAATATCAATGCTGTTGATTAACTGCGACGGGGCTCCTGCGCTGAATCCCGGCTGGTCGGTACGTACCTGCGCGTATTTTTCAACGAGAAAGTTCACCGCGTCACACAGTGAAATCCCTGCCTCAATATGCTGCTCAATCACACGTTCATCAGCGAACGGTGTGTCATTCAGCGTAAGGCCGTAGTGCTGATCCAGCAGTCGGGTGAGCAGTG
>OAUK01000897.1_pt1 | contig 11434 bp, 10 predicted proteins | sample 1495131 | NCBI WGS metagenome assembly OAUK01 (sample SAMEA2580009, study PRJEB22360) | human gut metagenome | biome: human gut; feature: human-associated habitat; material: faeces | place: Denmark | collected 2008/2010 | reverse complement strand
GGTGTGGAGTGGGGGAAAATCCGGAGATAACTTCAAAGGATTACCTATCACTATTATTTGCTGGGGAAGAGGAACTCAAGAGGAAGATTGAGCATGTGACAGTCATGGAAGGGCCAGATATTAAGCAGTGGTTGAAAGGAAAGGGCTTTTTTCTCCTCCTCGCTTTTACTCTGTGCGTAAAAGAGAAGAGGCTCAATGCCGGCTGATTGAGAATCTAGACGATACGTGTTGCTGTAAAAACAGGGCAATATGTGAATGTGATTTCAGAACAGGTAAAATAAACGTCTGACAAATGTGGCATTCCTGTTTGCAATACCCTTTCAAACGACATATATCTACTTGTTGATGAACATAGTGAAAACTAATTAATAGAATAACAGTAAAAATATTAAAAAATTACTCTGAAATACGCCTAGGGAAAATTATAAGACACAAAAAGTATACATAGAGGAAGAACTTTATGTACAATAAGCCATGTATCTCAACAACCACTGGCCTTAGCCAGTGATTGTTGAGATACGGTAACTATTGGATTGAAATATAGGGGATTTTGGATGCCGTTGCAGAAAAATCTATGTTAATACAAGTTAATGTAAATGTGATGATGTTGGGGTCAAAACATAGGCAATGCTATGTTTGATTCTCTCATAGGAACCTTGAAAATTTAATATTTTACAGTAGATGGGTTATATATTGTTTATCCGGTTTAAGAATATTGGAATATCCCCGGTTTGGTTTTAGGCCAGTATTGTATTCAGAGCATAATTACCCAAGCCCTTTCGAAAACCAGGGAGCTTCCTAAAATTTAATGCAGCTATCATACTGCCGAAAAAGAGCTTCCTACGTTGCTTCACCCTGGGAAGTTTGTCGAGATGGTAATTCTTTCGGATATTGGACGGTATGCTCTCCACACCATTCCTCAACTTTGCTAAATTGCTGAATTTTTTTCCTTGCATATATCTCTGGCTTTTTGCTCTGATCGAACAACCGTCTGGTCAGAAAGGCATCTGACAAAAAGCTGATATTCTGTGGCCTCTTCAAAATCTGTTTTACAGATATCAAGCAGGCAGTTGCTGTCTGCCAGCAAAGTTTAGATCATTGCCTCCATGTGGCCATTTCTCTGATGGTAAAAGATTAGGCTATAGTCATTTGGAATCGTGTAATGTTTTAATGATTCAACCACCTGATCCGGATGAGCATTTGTAAGGAGCATAACCAGTTTTGAAATACAGATGTAAATTAATTCCATACGACTTAAAAATCTAATATTGGATTTCATCATCATAGAATCCATCCGGCGAATATGACCGTTTAGTTTCATTATTCGGGCAATCTTACCGCTGAGATTTTTTACACAATCATGATATAAGTTAACACCATGAATTGTTTCGTAGTCGTAGCATCTCTTGCGGAAACGGCTCAGCGTTTTATCCGAAAGCGGCTGCTCTGCAAAGCTTGTCGTGTGTAAAGCGTATTGAAGGTGGAGGTCAAACATAAGATTTTCAAAAAGCTCATCGTCAGAATAGTCAAAAAGCTCTTTGATGATGAGTGCACTTATGATAACATTTACAGGTGCAGTAGGTCTGGAATCTTTATCGCTATATAGGACAGAAAAACGTTGTTCATCGATCACCGGAAAAATTTCATCCGCGAAAAACTTTGCCCATGACTTTTCCAATGCTTTTCTTTCACGTTCAGTCAGCTGAATAAAGCTATCTTCCAATGCTAATTGTTGACATTCGTTTGTTTTAAAAGACATAGTACGTTCCACCTTTCAGAAGTTATTACTATTGTAACTCATAAAAGGACTGATTGCTTACGCTTACTGTAAAATATTAAATTTTCAAGGTCCTATGGATTGGACTTTTGACCCTAACATCATTTCATTTAAGTGTTGATAAATTATAAGATGGGCTATATGGTCTACAGCTTTCACGATTAGCTAAATAATATGGTAGGTTGATTACAACAGGAAGGCAATGGCCACCTTCAATTCGGTCAATCAAAATTTTAGCGGTCATTTGCCCCATTTCCTCTACAGGCATGTGAATAGTAGTCAGCATAGGAGAAAGATATTGAGCTGTATCAATATCATCAATACTAATGATTGATATATCGTCCGGAATTTTACGTCCAGTTTCCTGAATCGCTCTCATAGCTCCGATGGCAGTTACATCGTTGCAACAAAAGAGTGCAGACACGTCAACACTGCGATCAATCAATTTTTTTGCCCCACAATAGCCACCTTCGGATGAAAGAGGGACATTAACCACATATTCTTTTTTGAATGGCAATCCAGAAGTATTCAATGCAGAGCAGTAACCAGTATATCGATTTTCATACGTAGTCTCACCAATGTAACCAATCCGCGAATGACCGAGATTTATAAGGTAATCCATTGCTGTTAAAGCGGCCTGATATCCATCGCTAATGATTTGGTCATATTTGGCGTCCAAAAGATTCAAGCCAGTATAAGCAACGCACTTGAAATACCTCTTTAGGGCACTAAGCGTCTGCTTACTGCATCTTCCTAAAATGGCAACTCCATCGACATGATTGTCTGTAATGAGCCGAAGTATATTGGGGTGATGAATGTCAATCGCTGTAAAGGAATACTTTAAAATATAATTACGTTTAAACGCCTCTTGCTCAATGCTCCTGGCAAGAGAAGAGAAGAAAAGATCCGATTTAGAATCTTCTGCTCTGGCAAATAAGCATGCAATTGAGTGGGATATGAGAGGTGAGTTAGCACCTTTCATTTTTAACTCGCGTGCGGAAGTGTTGGGAACATATCCAGTGCGCCGGACAATTTCCCAAAGTCGCTCTTGAACCTCTTTGCTAGCAGCACGTGTGTCATTATTATTAATAACGCGAGAAACTGTCGAAATGGATACGCCAGCTTCTTTAGCAATTTCCTTTAATGTCATAAATTCATCACCTTTTATGTAAGTAGTATTATTGAATTATACTCTATCACAAGTATATAGAAAAAACAAACAAAATATCATATAATAAATACCCAATATTTGTAAAAAGTCTTGAAATACGCAAACGTTTGACTAAATAATAGATGATATTTGTGTTTGATATGTTATAATTATTAAAACAAAGAGAACTGGTATTTGTGATAAATACAGAGAAAGGGGATATGCAAATGTTTTTAAAACAATCTGAAAACAAAAAGAAAAAAGACATCATTGCCTTAATACCAAATTGGGGCTGGTTACTTCTATCTTTTATGGTTGCTTTAGCTCTTTGGTTCTGGCTGTCGGTCAATCCATCCACCGCTAGAAGTTTTCCATTTCTTCCAGAAATATTTCAATCACTGAAAACTATGATTGAGAGGGGGGTTCTGTGGAATGACTTTTCCAGCAGTATGATTTCTGTGATTTTGGGATTTATTCTTGGATTTGTTACGTCAGTTCCGATCGCATTTTTGATGGCATGGTATCGTCCGGTACGCTACATCGTGGAACCGTGGATTCAGTTCATTCGTAATATTCCACCTCTGGCATACGTTCCTCTGGTTGTTATTGCTGCAGGAGTTGGCAGGAAGCCGCAGGTTATTGTCATCTGGATGGCTACTTTCTTAATTATGTGCGTTACCATTTATCAGGGCGTCCGCAACGTGGATGAGACACTGATTAAGGCCGCGCGGGTTCTGGGAGCAAAAGACCGAGATATCTTTGTAAAGGTTATTTTCCCGGCAACGACTCCGTTTATTATTACAGCGGTTCGTCTAGGTGTATCTGTCGCCCTTACAACATTGATTGCAGCTGAGTCGACAGGCGCCGTGGCAGGACTTGGTATGAGAATTCGTTCTTTGAACAACAGCTTCGATGTTCCACCGATGCTTCTTTATATCATTATCATCGGTATCATTGGAATTACAAGTGAAAAGATCATCAAATATCTGGAAAGGAAATTCACGGGATGGCAGGAAACGAGAGAAATATAAAGGTTAGGATTGACCATGTGGAGAAAATCTATGAAGGCCGCAAGGGTCGTATGATTGCGTTGAATGGAATTGACCTGGATATTATGGAGAACGAGTTTATCTGCGTAGTCGGTCCTTCTGGTTGTGGGAAATCTACCCTGTTGAACATTATTGCCGGTCTTCTTCCTGCAACCTCCGGTGCCATCTATGTGGACGGCAAGAAGGTGGAGGGCACAGGGACGGAACGCGGAGTAGTTTTTCAGCAGTATGCCCTCTTTCCATGGTTGACCGTATTAAAAAATGTTATGTTTGGCCTTAAATTAAAGGGAATGATCGATGAACAGGCGAAGGAAATCGCTATGAAGTACATAAAAATGGTGGAACTGGAAGAATTTGTGGATGCATACCCGAAGGAACTCTCAGGCGGCATGAAGCAGAGGGTGGCGATAGCCAGAGCGTATGCGGTACAGCCGGAAGTGCTTCTCATGGATGAACCCTTTGGAGCACTGGATGCTCAAACAAGAACCCAGCTTCAGTCAGAGCTCACAAAGACATGGCAGGAAGAGAAGAAGACGTGTTTCTTCATCACCCATGATGTAGAAGAAGCTGTCCTTCTGGCAACCAAGGTTATTATTATGAGCGCGAGACCAGGCCGTATTAAGAAAATTGTGGATATCAATCTTCCATATCCGCGTACGCAGGAGATGAAGATGGAGCTTCCATTCCTGGATTTAAAGACTTATATCTGGGGCGAGGTTTATCATGAATATCTGGAAGTGCGTAAATAGGGAGTGTTTATTGAAATGCTTTATAAAAACCAATGTTTTATAAAAACCATTTAAGGAGGAAAACATTATGAAGAAGGCATTACCATTAATTATGGCGGCTCTGGTAGCATCATCAATGGCAGGCTGCGGAAACAGCAAGACAGAAGCAACAACAGCAGCACCGGTGGAGATGACAACAGAGGTACTGGAAGAGACAATAAAGGAAGAGACAAAAGAAGAGGAGACAACAGAGGCACCTACAGAAGCCAAGGCAGAACCGATTACCATGAACGTGGCATATATGCCTAACTACGGAAGCTTATGGTCCGTGATGACGGCAAAAGAAAAGGGCTATTTTGATGAGGAAGGCATTACCGTAAACCTTGTGGAATTTGCAGATGGTCCAACCATCATCGCAGCCATGGAATCCGGCAGCATTGATGTAGGGTACATCGGTCAGGGAGCTCATAAGCTCTGTGTCAATGGACAGGCGAAGATTTTTGCTTTGTCTCATATTTCCAATGGTGATGCTTTAATTGCCGGCCCCGGAATTGCTAAAGTAGAAGACTTAAAAGGAAAGAAGGTTGCATATTCTTCCGGTACCTCCAGCGAGGACATTCTGGTTAGCAGCCTGACAAAGGCCGGTATGACCATGGAGGATATTACTGCTGTAGATATGGATGCATCCGGTATTGTTACCGCCATGATTTCCGGCGGCGTAGATGCATGCGCCACATGGTCTCCAAACAGTTTAAAGATTTTAGAGGAAGTGAAAGATTCCACAAAGCTCTGTGATAACTTAACGTTCTCCGACATCACGGTATCCCTTGCAAGCTGGATTGCAACACCAAAGTATGCGGAAGCAAATCAGGATAATATCCTGCGTTTCACAAAGGCATTATTTAAGGCCATGAACTACGCGGCAGACGATCATTATGATGAGGTTGCCAAGTATGTTTCGACACAGACGGCCACTGATTACGACAGCGTTTATGCACAGCGCGGTGATGCGGACTGGCTGACAGGAAAAGAAGTCTCCGAGGGAGCGGCAGACGGTAGTGTAGAAAATTACTATAAGATTCAGCAGGATAACTTTATCAATTCAGGCGTGGTTGAGAAGGAAGTTCCGGTAGCCGATTACGTTATGATCGCTAACATGATAGAAGCAGGCAAATAAGAAGTAAACAGTAACTGTTAAAAGTAATACACAGGTGAAGAGAGTGTCCCGGAGATGGTATCTCCAACTCAGAGACACTCTCTTTTCTAAGGAGGTTAAAGATGAATCACGCATATTACCAGTACAACAAAGAACAGCTTTTAAAGAATCCGAGGCTCCCGCTGATCTGCATGCCTGATAATGCCACGGTATTTCAGGCGATGGCAAAGGAGATGTTCCAGGCGATCGAGGAGAACAACCAGGCCGGAGAGAAGACAGTATTTATCTGCCCGGTTGGCCCGGTTGGCCAGTACCCCTATTTCGTGGACATGGTCAACGAAAAGAATTTGAGTCTTAAGAATACCTGGTTTATCAACATGGATGAGTATCTAGATGACGATAAAAAATGTATTACAATGGATCACCCGTTAAGTTTCCATGGGTTCATGGAAAGGACTGTCTATACGAAAATCAGGCCGGAATTAATTATGCCGGAAGAGCAGCGGGTATTCCCGGATCCTGACAATGTATGCTATATTCCGGAGCTGATTGAGAAGCTGGGCGGTGTCGATATCGCATTCGGAGGCATCGGCATCAATGGCCATGTGGCATTTAATGAGGCAGATCCTTCTCTTACACCGGAGGAATTTCTGGTGCAGAAAACGAGGGTTCTGGCTATTACACCGGAGACTAGGACGGCCAACGCCATCGGTGATTTCGGCGGAGCGCTGGAGGATATGCCGCATTATTGCGTGACGATTGGAATCTATGAGATTGCCCATGCGAGAAAAATCCGCCTGGGTGTATTCCGCAACTGGCACAGAGCGGTGGTGCGCCGTACGGCTTACGGAGAGCCGTCCACCGATTTTCCGGTGAGCTTACTTCAGAACCATCCGGATATTATGTTGATGCTGACGGAATAGGTGGCGGCCCTGACAGACTGACAAGGGAAGACACGGTATAGGGAGCAGGAAGAAGAAAAACAGAAAAGCAGTGAAAACAGAAACTGCACAGGAAAAGAGGGAGGATAAAGACAATGCCATTGATTCCATTAAGACCTCTGATGGAGGCAACTATAAAATACGGATTCGGTCAGGGCGCATTTAATGTAAATGCGGTAGCCCAGGCAAAAGCGGCCATCGAAGTGCACGAGATGTTTCGTTCCCCGGCCATTTTACAGGGAGCAGATTTAGCAAATGGCTTTATGGGCGGCCGTACGGATTTCATGAACGCAACGCTGGAAGACAAGAAAATCGGCGCCAAGAATATCGCGGATGCAGTAAAGAAATATGGAGCCGATTCTGAGATTCCAATTGTACTGCACTTAGATCACGGCCGCGATTTTGATTCCTGCGTGGCGGCGATTTCAGGAGGCTATACCTCTGTCATGATTGATGGCTCCTCCCTGCCGTTTGACGAGAATGTGGAGTTGACAAGAGAAGTGGTAAAATATGCACACTCAAGGGGCGTCAGTGTGGAAGGGGAGTTGGGGGTTCTGGCCGGTGTGGAAGACCACGTCTTCTCTGATTCTTCTACCTATACAAATCCGTTAAAGGCAGTAGAGTTTTTCCGCAAGACCGGCGTGGACGCGCTTGCCATTTCCTACGGAACCATGCACGGAGCGTCCAAGGGAAAAGACGTGAAGCTGAGAAAGGAGATCGCCATGGCGATTAGAGAGTGCTTAAGCCACGAAGGTATTTTCGGTGCGCTTGTATCCCATGGCTCCTCTACGGTTCCGAAATATATTGTAGATGAGAACAATGCCCTGGGTGGAGACCTGACGAATACCTATGGAATCGCTGTTGAAGAGCTGCAGGCCGCCATTTCCTGTGGAATCAACAAGATCAACGTGGATACCGATATCCGCCTGGCAGTTACGAGGAACATGAAGGAACTGTTTGTAAAATATCCGGAACTGCGTACCAGTACGTCCATCGGTGAGATTTATGAGTTGCTAGAAGCGAAAAAGAGCCAGTTTGACCCGCGTGTCTTCCTTCCTCCGATTATGGATACAGTTATGAAGGGAAACATCCCGGATGAAGATGTGGCGGCCATCGTAAACTGCGTAGAACGCGGTGTGAAGGAAGTGGTAGGAACGCTGATTGTGCAGTTTGGCTCGTTTGGCAAGGCACCGCTGGTGGAGCAGGTGACTCTGGAAGAAATGATTGAGCGGTATAAGAAAAATTGATATGTTTTTCGTATAGTTCTGGAGGCGCATTCGAATGGGAGGTTTACCGAGCTAATGTAATATTTTATTGTGTTGTATAGAGATGGCCATGAAATTATTAATAGTATGAAAAAATAAATTTATCAGTAAAAGTTATATATTATCACTTGGTTGGCTACAAAGCAATCATAGTTTGAATAACGCGTTATCCAAGTAAGTATATCCAAATGAGGTGGAAAAGCATGACAGAAAATGTTTTGATTGTCCATGGAGGCGGGCCAACAGCGGTTATCAACTCTTCCCTTTACGGAGTTATAGAGGAAGCGAAGAAGATTGGAAAATTTGATAAGGTTTACGCGGCAATCGGAGGAAGTGAAGGGATTTTGAAGGAGTGCTTTTTAAATCTTCTGGCATTTCCGGAAGAGAAACTGAAGCTGCTCTTGGAAACTCCTGCAACGGCAATCGGATCGTCTAGGTATGCGTTGGATCAGGAAGATTATGAGGCCATGGTCGGTATTTTTAAGAAGTATGAGATTAAGTATGTGCTGTTAAACGGTGGGAACGGAACCATGGATATGTGTGGACGTATTTATGAGGTTTGTAAGGACAAAGATATCCGCGTGATTGGAATTCCCAAAACTATCGATAACGATATTGCAATTACAGACCACGCGCCGGGGTTTGGGAGCGCAGCAAGATACATAGCGGCTACAACCGCTGAGGTGGGCGTGGATGTAAAAGCTCTTCCAATTCATGTATGTATCATTGAGGCCATGGGACGGAATGCCGGCTGGATTACCGCGGCATCTGCTCTGGCCAGGAAAAAGCCAGGGGACGCCCCTCATCTGATCTATTTGCCGGAAAGGGCTTTTAACGAGGAGGAATTCTTAGAAGATGTAAAACAGCTTCATAAAGAGAAGGGTGGAGTTGTAGTTGTAGTCAGCGAGGGCCTCAAAAATGAAGCAGGTGAACCCGTTGTTCCACCAATTTTCAAGACGGAGCGGGCAACCTATTATGGAGATGTCAGCGCCTATCTGGCCGAGCTGGTTATTAAGAAACTGGGAATCAAGGCGAGAAGTGAGAAACCGGGTATCTGCGGGAGGGCTTCAATCGCATGGCAGTCTCCTGTGGATCGCGATGAGGCTGTTTTGGCGGGAAGGGAGGCATTAAAAGCGGCAGTTGCCGGTCAAAGTGGCGTTATGGTTGGATTTATCCGTGATGAAGAGGCGGAGAAGACTAACGGCGTATATCGCATGCATACAGAGATGATACCGATTAAAGAAGTAATGATGTATGAGCGTACTATTCCGAAATCCTACTTAAATGAGCGCGGCAATGATGTGACAGAGGAGTTTATCCGCTGGTGCAGACCTTTGATTGGGCCGGAATTGAGAGACTTTATTGATTTTAACATAACTAGTAGAACTCATACCAAATAACTTATGGTTTATCTGACGCAACATCATTGAGATATTGTACTTTTGGGTCTGATGAAACGTGAAGATACGTAAAGTGAGTTATCTTAATGAGAATTAAAGAATATTATGAGTGGTGTATTCAAACTGAAAACAAGGAGCGTAGTTCATGAGACACATTTTTTTGAATCTGAAACGGTTTGACATCCCAAAAGAATACGGCGGGGTAAACAGTATTGCTCCAATCGGAGAATGGGGAAGCTTTATTGTCTCCAATACACAGGAGCAACTAAAAAAGTACGCCAGAGAAGAAGTGGAATTTGCTATGTATTTGCCAGAGGCACACTTGATTCCCGCTGTGGGAGCGCTGTGTGAGAACAGTCCGGTTAAAGTGGGATGTCAGGGCGTATACCGGGATGATACGGCGATTGGGGGTGGCTTTGGCGCTTTTACAACGAACCGGACCGCGAACGCGGCAAAAGCCATCGGCTGTACTACGACAATCATCGGTCACTGTGAAGAGAGAAAAGACAAGGCAGGAATCCTTGCGGAAGCCGGTGTTACGGATACAAAGGCAGTGAATCGTCTGCTGAATCAGGAGATAAAGAAGGCTGTTTCTTCTGGTCTTTCTGTGCTATATTGTATCGGAGAGCCTTCTGAAGATCAGGAGAGATGGAAAGAGGTATTAAAAGAGCAGATTGATATCGGTTTGAAGGGTGTGGAAAAAGAGCTGGTTACCATTGCCTATGAACCGGTCTGGGCCATCGGACCTGGAAAGATTCCGCCGGATAAAGATTATATCACCATGATCGGTACCTATATAAAAGAAATCGCCGAAGGCTGCGATGTTGTGTACGGAGGCGGATTAAAGGTGGATAACGCGAAGATGCTGGCTTCTGTGCCGGTAATGGATGGAGGCCTCATCGCATTGACCAGATTCAAGGGGGAAATCGGTTTTTATCCGGAGGAATATCTGGGCATCATCAAGACATACATGGGATATTAACACTGTAATGAGAAATGGTAGTGTCAAATGATTTATGAAAACCCAAAGCCGGGGTAAACCGGCAGCATTAGAACCTTGAAAATTGCAGATATGTAAGAAACCAGCAGTTTCCGCCACCCTTGACGGCACACTAAAACAATGCTCTGAACGTCTTACCGATGGAGAAGAACTCAAGAACAGATCACGTTTCACCATCGTTGTCACAGCATTGTAGCATTGTTTTGGCGTGCCATCAAGGGCAGGTCCCTGCGGGATGGCTGTGTTTTGGCCCTCCGGCTTGGAATCTAAGAACAGATTTAACTGGATGCCTGCTGCTCCTGCAGATGGAGGATCGTCTGCTGTCCGAGCAGGATCAGGAGCCGCCATTTGCCAGGCATATTGTCCGCACCTTCCAGAATGTCCACTTGATTGAGCACCTGATAATGGTTGTGCTGGTGTGGGCGCAGGAAGTTGTAGTAAGCAACCCAGAGTGCCACGTTATAGTTTGCGCCATTGTAATTATCATAGCCGCAGCTGACTCGGTAAGGGGATTTAAACGTACGGTTGAGCCGTTCGATCATCTGCTTGTAGGGACGGAACTCCTTGGAGACCGCATCATTGTTTGTGAGTCCAATTACCTGAGTGATGTCAAACGTGAAGCCTTCCCTCAGTTCTTTTGCGAACGGCAGGGCCGCTAGGGGATAGGCGCTGTACCCATCGGCAATGAACCGAAACTTCTCCGGGAGTTGTTTTATACCCCGGAAAGCCATGCGCATGGCGAGGATACATGGGCCGACCGAGCGGTTGTCTGAAGCCTGGTAACCGAGGATGGAGCGTGAGGCAGCGTCCATGATGAACCAGATATAGCCTTTGATGCCGCGTACCTTGATATAAGTCTCATCAGCAGTGAACACGGATGATTTCGGATATTCATAGTGGTCAATAAAGGGCTTGATGACAATGGCGGGCGGCCCGGGCTAGGTGGGAACCCTCTGGGAACCTCTCCA
>OAUK01000896.1_pt1 | contig 11459 bp, 8 predicted proteins | sample 1495131 | NCBI WGS metagenome assembly OAUK01 (sample SAMEA2580009, study PRJEB22360) | human gut metagenome | biome: human gut; feature: human-associated habitat; material: faeces | place: Denmark | collected 2008/2010 | reverse complement strand
AGCCGGAGTTGGGCGAGACGGGAGCTCGGAGGAGGGAGGTGGAGGGGCCGAAACAGCGTTTCGGCTTACCCGACTGTCGGAGAAACCGGCAGCTGCCGAGGACACCGAAGGAGCGGAAGGGGCAGACGGGAGCTCGGAAGAGACCAAGGGGGAAACGGGAGGGACAGAGGGGGAAGCGGAGGATAAGGGCCGGGGCTCTTGCTCCACGGAGGCCTCTGCCGCCACAGCCGGCTGTGCTTCAACAACCGGGGCAGGCCCTTCTTCAACAATCGGAGCCGGCTCTTCTTCCGTAACCGGGGAAAGAGCCTCCTCTACTATCGGGGCCGGAGCTTCTTCCACGACCTGAATCGGGGCTTCTTCTACACCGGCCTTCGTGGGCTCCTCTGCCTTTTGCGCCTGGTCTTCCATCGGGCCGGCCTGCTCGGGAGTATCGGAAGAAGGGGGAGCGTCGTCTCCGATGCTCTCATATTTCCTGTCGACGGCCTCGAAATCGACACCGTCGTTGATCATCACCGTTTCAAACTGGGCAAACGGACGGTTGACAAAATCGCGCAGAGCGTTGTCGGGCGTGAAGTTGATTTTGTTGCGTCCCTCGATGACAATGCGCTCGCCGGTGTTCACATCCACACTCTCACGGTCTTTCACACTGCCCATCTTGAATGTACCGAAGCTCTTGATCTTGACCAGTTTCTCCTGTTCGAGACCATCGCCCACCACGGCAAACATGAGCCGCACAAAGTTTTCGGCATCGGCCTGCGACATATTGTGCTTCGACGAAAGCATCCGCGCCAGTTCCGTAATCCCTATCCTATTCATCTTCTTCCCCTCCATTCTTCAGTTTTTCCTTCACCGAGGCCACCGGACGGAAGCTCAACACCAGTTTCGGGGGGACGAGCATACGCTGCTTGGTGGATGGATTGACGAGGATGCGCTCCAGCCTCTTCTTCACTTCGAAAGACCCGAAGCCGGCGATCGACACCGTTTCCGACTCGCCGAGGCGGTCGGTCATTTCGGCCACCACATCATGCACCAGCTTGCGGGTCACCTCCTGAGTGTAACCGCTGCGGCGGGCCAGTTCGTTGATATATTCCTTGTTATTCATCGGCCAACTCTCCATAAAGGTCGAACTCTTCCGAGTCGACGATTTTCACGTTATAGAAACATCCCGTGCGCAAGCGTTTCCGACCGGCCGGGATGAGCACCTCGGGGTCTACCTCCGGCGAACAGAACTCTGTGCGCCCCACATAGTAGTTGCCCTCCTTGCGGTCGATGATGACGGGCATCACCTGTCCCACCTTCCCGGCCTCTATCTCTGCGCTGATCTCCTGCTGCACGGCCATGAGTTCGCCGGGCCGCCGTTGCTTCACGTCGGCCGGCACATCGTCTTCATAGTGCTCGGCGCTGTAGGTGCCTTCCTCCTCCGAATAGGCGAAAGCCCCCATGCGCTCGAACCGCGCCTCCCGCACGAAGTCGACCAGCTGGCGGAAGTCGTCTTCCGTCTCGCCGGGGAAACCCACCAGCAGCGTGGTGCGGATGTGTATGCCGGGCACAGCCTCGCGCATCTTCCTGATCAGCTCCACGGTCTCCTGCTTGGTCACGTGGCGGTGCATGCGGCTCAGTATATGGTCGCTGATGTGCTGGAGGGCGATGTCGAGATAGCGGCACACGTTGGGCCGCTCGCGCATCACGTCGAGCAAATCCATGGGAAACTGGTTGGGATAGGCATAGTGCAGGCGAATCCACTTCACGCCGGGGATGTCGGCCATGCGGCTGATGAGTTCGGCGATGTGATGATGGCCGTCGAGGTCGATGCCGTAGTAGGTGAGTTCCTGCGCGATGACTTGAAACTCCTTCACGCCACCGGCCACAAGTTCGCGCACCTCGTCGAGAATCTCATCCATCGGACGGCTCACGTGGCGGCCTGTCATGAGCGGTATGGCACAATAGGCGCAGTGGCGGTCGCACCCCTCGGCTATCTTGAGATAGGCGTAGTGGCGCGGCGTGGTGAGATGCCGGCGGCCGTTGCAAGACGGGAGTTCGGCCTTGCCGAGGTCGGCGAGCAACTGCTTGTAGTTGAACTTGCCGTAAAACTTGTCCACCTCGGGAATCTCCGCCTCCAGTTCGTCCTTGTAGCGTTGCGAGAGGCAGCCCATCACGTAGAGTTTGTTGAGCCGCCCTTCGGTCTTGGCCTGCACAAACTCCAGTATGGTGTTGATGCTCTCCTGCTTGGCCGTCTCGATGAAACCGCAGGTGTTGATCACCGCTATCTCTCCTTGGGGATGGGCGGCATCGTGCACACAGCGGTAGCCGTTGGCCTCAAACTGCTTCATGAGCACCTCGCTGTCCACAAGGTTTTTCGAGCAGCCCATCGTGATAATATCTATCTGGTTTTTCTTCATCACTTATCACCTAGTCATCTGACACCTACCACCTAATCTTCCTTAAACAGCGAGTCCACAAACTCCCGTTTGTCGAAGAGCTGCAAGTCTTCCATCCCTTCTCCCAGTCCTATATACTTCACGGGCACCTTGAGCTGGTCGCTGATGCCTATCACCACCCCGCCCTTGGCCGTGCCGTCGAGTTTGGTGATGGCCAGCGAAGTGATGTTGGTCACGGCCGAGAACTGCTTGGCCTGCTCAAAGGCATTCTGCCCCGTGCTGCCGTCGAGCACGAGCATCACCTCGTCGGGAGCCTCGGGGAGCACTTTCTTCATCACCTCTTTTATTTTCTTGAGCTCGTTCATCAGCCCCACCTTGTTGTGCAACCGGCCGGCGGTGTCGATGAGCACCACGTCGGCCCCGTTGGCCTTGGCACTCTGCAACGTGTCGAAAGCCACCGAAGCCGGGTCGGCCCCCATCTGCTGTTTCACCACCGTCACGCCCACGCGCTCGCCCCAGATGCTGATTTGCTCCACTGCGGCGGCGCGGAAAGTGTCGGCCGCACCGAGAAACACCTTCTTTCCGGCTTTCTTAAACTGGTAGGCCAACTTGCCTATGGTGGTGGTCTTGCCCACCCCGTTCACGCCCACCACGAGTATCACGTAGGGGCGGTGGTCGGCGGGCAAATCCCAGTTGCCATTGTCATCGGAATTGTTTTCAGACAAGAGGGCGGCGATTTCGTCGCGCAGGATGCCGTTGAGTTCGCCCGTCGACACGTATTTGTCGCGTGCCACGCGCTCCTCGATGCGGCTGATGACTTTCAGCGTGGTGTCTACGCCCACATCCGACGTGACGAGCACCTCCTCCAAGTCGTCGAGCACATCATCGTCTACCTTTGATTTTCCGGCCACCGCACGCGCCAATTTCCCGAACACACTCTCCTTCGTCTTTTCGAGTCCTTTGTCGAGCGTCTCCTTCTTGTTCTTATTGAATAATCCGAATAATCCCATATTACCTTAAACTATTTTGGGGCAAAGTTAACAAAAAAAAAGCACAAACCGGCTATTACGCCTAAAAAATAGCGCAAGTCAGCCACCCGTCAGCCCTCGGTCCGGCTGCCATCCGGCAAACCGAAACGCCGTGTCTGCCCTCCCCTCCGCCCCCTTCCCTCCTCTCCCAACAGCAACAGTGCTTCCCACTTTTTTCTGAAAAAACAGCGAATATATTTGGCTGTTTTGGAAAAAAGCACTACCTTTGCACTCGCAAATGAGACTTGAGGCTCCGTAGCTCAACTGAATAGAGCATCTGACTACGGATCAGAAGGTTATAGGTTTGAATCCTATCGGAGTCACAACTCGTTCTTGCAAGGCCTCGTGCCCATGGCTTCGTAGCTCAACTGAATAGAGCATCTGACTACGGATCAGAAGGTTATAGGTTTGAATCCTATCGGAGTCACAACTCGTTCTTGCAAGGCCTCGTGCCCATGGCTTCGTAGCTCAACTGAATAGAGCATCTGACTACGGATCAGAAGGTTCCGGGTTTGAATCCCAGCGAAGTCACAACAAACAGGCTTACACCACTACCCGAGAATTGCTCGCAATTCTCGGGTTTTTTATTGCCGGGGTGGGTCTGTAAATTGTCAAACTATTTATTCGTTTTCGGCCTCTCTGCTTGCGATATTTGCAACGGGAGCGGCCCGCCCGGGGTAAATGCGCGATTTTGGCGGCGTTTACAAAACACTGACTATCAGCCGTTTGAATTTAATTGACACATCTTGGAGGCCGGAAACGGGCCTGAAAGGGCCCAAACGGGCGTGCAAAAGAGCTGCGGGGACATCGCAACGGGGGCCCTTTCAGCCGCCAACTGTGGCTCTTTCGCAAGCGCGGAGAGCCTGAACGGGAGAAACGGGAGGCTTCGTCTGGGATTCAAGGGCTACTTTCCGTTCTGGTTGGAGTATTTTTGCGGAGGTGTTTTTGTCGGAATTATTCGCCACCGTCCGGCATCTTGCGGAGGTGGCAGAGAGCGGCAGGCATTAACGAAGGAGCAAACGGGGGGAATGGGGGAAACACGAAACGCCCCCCTTTTCGCAAAGGAGGGCGTTCATCTCAATAGGTATTAGTCTTTTTAAGGTAAAAAGATTGTATTCAGGATAACAGATGCAAAGATAAAACATTTTGAAAATATGTGCAAATTCTTTTTCATGTTTAAAAACATAAATTAAGAAAAGCCCCATCCTTCCCCCAAAACAGGGCATGGATGGGACTCCTTCAGGGTCGGGGAAAGTCTTCCCGATTTACTTTGCGTAAAGGGCTACGATGGTCTCGTAGAGCTCCTGCTTGCCGGAGGTCTGCTTGGGTTCGCCATTCTCCTTGGCGTAGGCCACGAGCTGTTCGAGGCCGAGCTTGCCCTCTTCAAACTCCTTGCCCTTGCCGGCATCGAAGCTGGCATAGCGTTCTTTGGCCATCTTGGGCAGTTCGCTCTCGGTGAGGATGGCGGCAGCATTTTCGAGTGCACGGGCCATGGCGTCCATACCGCTGATGTGGGCGATGAAGATGTCTTCGGGATCGGTGGAGTTGCGACGCAGCTTGGCATCGAAGTTGGAGCCGCCGTTGCCCAGTCCGCCGTTGCGGATGACCTGCATCATGGCCTGTGTGAGCTCGTAGTTGTCGATGGGGAACTGGTCGGTGTCCCAACCGTTCTGGGCATCGCCGCGGTTGGCGTCGATCGATCCGAGCATACCGTTGTCAACGGCCACGGCCAGTTCGTGCTCGAAGGTGTGGCCGGCCAGCGTGGCGTGGTTCACTTCGATGTTCACCTTGAAGTCCTTGTCCAGTCCGTGGGCCTTGAGGAATCCGATCACCGTCTCCGTGTCCACGTCATACTGATGCTTGGTGGGCTCCATCGGTTTCGGTTCGATGAGGAACGTGCCGGTGAATCCTTTGCTGCGGGCATAGTCGCGGGCAGCCTTCAGCATCTGTGCCAAGTGCTCCTTTTCGCGCTTCTGGTCGGTGTTGAGCAGGCTCATGTAGCCTTCGCGGCCGCCCCAGAACACGTAGTTGGTGCCGCCGAGCTTGATGGTGGCGTCGATGGCGTTTTTGATTTGCACGGCAGCGCGGGCCACCACGTCGAAGTTGGGATTGGTGGCGGCACCGTTCATGTAACGCTTGTGGCTGAACACGTTGGCCGTGCCCCAAAGCAGCTTCACGCCGGCTTCCTTCATCTTCACCTCGGCATAGTCGGTGATGGCCTTCATGCGGGCCTCATATTCTGCGATGGTGTCGCCCTCGGCCACGAGGTCGATGTCGTGGAAGCAGAAATATTCGATGCCGAGCTTGTTCATGATTTCAAAGCCTGCATCCATCTTGTCTTTGGCGCGCTGCACGGCATCTTCTGCCTTGTCCCACTCGTAGCTGCGGGTGGGGCCGCCAAACTGGTCGCCGGAGGCATCGCCCAGTGTGTGCCACCAGGCCATGGCGAACTTCAACCAGTCTTTCATCTTCTTTCCGCAGACCTCTTTCTCGGGGTCATAGTAGTGGAAAGCCATTGGATTTTTACTTGCTGTTCCTTCGAAAGGAATCTTGCCGATTTGTGGAAAATACTCTTTTGCCATAGTTTTATAATTATTAGTTTGTGAAAGATTTTTAAAGTCATAAGTGAAGGGTGAGCAGCCGGCACGCCTTTCGCGAGCCGGGAGTCAGGGGGCGGTAGGAAGGGTATGGAGTGCAGAAGCGTCTTGGTGCTCCCTCCCCCGGTCTATTCCCCGAGATGGACGGCCAGTTCCCGCTTCCAGTTGGCGTAGGCGGCGAGATAGGCGGCGCGGTTGGCTTCGTCGGGCTCAATGACATCGAGCCTCTTGAGCGTGGCGAAGGCCTCGTTGTGGTCTTTGTAGATGCCTGCACCGATGCCCGCTCCCTTGGCCGCCCCGGCACTGCCGTCGGTCTCGTAGAGTTCGATGGTGGCTCCGCTCACCCCGGCCAGCGTGTCGCGGAAGAGCGGACTGAGGAACATGTTGGCCTTGCCGGCGTGTATCTTCTTGATGTCCATGCCCATCTTCTTCATCACCTCCATGCCGTAGCAGAAGCTGAACACGATGCCCTCTTGGGCGGCGCGCACGAGGTGGGCGCGGTGGTGCTTGTTGAAGTTGAGCCCGTTGACAGAGCAACCGATTTCCTTGTTCTCGAGCACGCGCTCGGCCCCGTTGCCGAAGGGGATGACGGTCACCCCCTCCGCACCGATGGGCACGGTGGCGGCCAGTTCGTTCATCTCGGCATAGCCCATCTCGGGGGCCACATTGCGATGCACCCATGCGTTGAGGATGCCCGTGCCGTTGATGCAGAGCAACACACCGAGGCGGTCGAGCGAGGTGGTGTAGTTGGCATGGGCAAAGGTGTTGACACGGCTCTTGGGGTCGTAGTTGACATCGCCCAACACGCCATACACCACACCCGAAGTGCCGGCCGTGGAGGCTATCTCGCCGGGGTTGAACACATTGAGACTCACGGCATTGTTGGGCTGGTCACCGGCGCGATAGCTGACGGGCGTGCCCTCCTTGAGGCCCAGTTCGTCGGCTGCGGCTTTGCCCACCACGCTCTGCACGGAGAACGTGGGCACCACCTCGGGCAATATGCTCTCGGGGAAGCCGAAGTAGTCGAGCAGAAACTTGGTGGGCTTCTTCGCGGTGAAGTCCCACATCATGCCTTCCGACAGTCCGCTGATGGTGGTCTTCACCTCTCCGCTCAGCTTCATGGCGATATAGTCGCCGGGGAGCATGATCTTGTCGATGCGGTCGAACAGCGCGGGTTCGTTTTCCTTCACCCACGCCAGTTTGGCGGCAGTGAAGTTGCCGGGCGAGTTGAGCAGATTGCGCAGGCAGAGGTCCTCGCCCAATTCCCTGAACGCGCGTTCGCCGTAGGGCACGGCCCGCGAGTCGCACCAGATGATGGATGGACGGAGCACCTGCTGATCCTTGTCCACACACACCAACCCGTGCATCTGGTAGGAGATGCCCACAGCGAGGATGTCTTCGCCGCGCGCACCTGTCTCGTTCATGATTTTGCGGAGCGAGAGCTTGGCGTTGTCCCACCACATCTGCGGGTCTTGCTCTGCCCAGCCGGCCTTGACGGCCATGATCGGGGCTTCGTGCTCGGGATAGAACGCCGAGGCGGCTATCGCACCACTGTCTACATCGGTGAGCGATGCCTTCACGCTGCTGGAGCCTACGTCGAAGCCCAATAAATATCTTCTTGCCATATTTGTTGTTATTGTTTTATTACCTTTTTATATATAATACGCATGAAAAGGAAAATCCCCCGAGAGAAAAGGTAAAAAAGTAAAGAGGAAAAAAGTAAAAAACGCATCGGGGGGACAGTAGGGGCAGTGCTTTATGCCTGCCCGCACGCCCGAAGGGCGTATTTTAAAGGTAAAAAGGTAGAAAAAGGAAAAAGGTAAAAAGAAGACCGGAGAGGATATTCGGGGGAAATTTTCCCTGCATTATGCTTTTCGGTCTTCTTTTTACCTTTTTCCTTTTTCTACCTTTTTAAATTAGCATACTTTTTCGAGCTTCTTCATGATGGCAAACATGAAGACGGCCGAGAGCAGGCAGAGCACGATGAACACGCCCCACACCATCCACAATGGCAACGGGCCCCAGAGATAGCCGCCCACGCCCACGAGTTTGTTGCCGATGGCGGTGGCCACAAACCAGCCGCCCATCATCAGACCCTTATACTTGGGAGGGGCCACCTTGGACACAAACGAGATGCCCATCGGACTGAGCAGCAGTTCGCCGAACGTGAGGATGAGATAGGTGCCCACCAGCCAGTTGGGAGAAACAAACGTACCGGCATCACCTGCTGCCTTTTGGGCATCGGGGGTGAGCAGATTCCACGAGGCGAACATCATCACCACGAAGGCTACACCGGCCACCAGCATGCCGTAGGCTATCTTGCGGGGGGGCGAAGGCTCCTTGCCCTTGGCGGCCAACTTGCTGAAAATGGCGATGCTCACGGGAGTGAGGGCCACCACATAGAAGGGGTTGAACTGCTGGAAGATAGGTGCGCTCACGGCGATGGAGCCCTCCAACTGCGTGTAGCGGTAGTAGAGGTAGCCCAGCGAGGCCACTATCACAAGGCCGGCAATGCCCTTGGTCTTGGTGGTCTTGCCTTGGAAAAGGGCAAACAGGGCGTAGACGATGAAGATGATGGCCACGAGATTGAACACGCCGAACTCCATGCTCTCAATGCCGGACGACGACCTGTTGACAAACTCGTTGGCGAAATAGGTCAGCGAAAGACCGTTCTGGTGGAAGGCCATCCAGAAGAAGATGACTACGGCAAACACCAGACAGAGGGCCACGATGCGCTCGCGGGTCTCAGCCGGACTGAGCTGCTCCACTTCGGCCTTCTGGTCGCCGGCCTTCTTGGACGCACCCTCGGTGTGCTTGAATGTGCTGCGGAAAGCGTAATAGATGGCTATCGAAAGGATGAGCGACGCGCAAGCCACGGCAAAAGAGAAGTGGTAGGAGTCGTTTTCGGAGTAGCCGATGGTCTGTGCCCACCGCATGATTTCCACGGCAGCCGTAGGCGCGAAGAGGGCCCCGATGTTGATGGCCATATAGAAGATGGAGAATCCGGAATCGCGCTGGCCGGCATACTGCGGGTCGTCGTAGAGATTGCCCACCATCACTTGCAGGTTGCCCTTGAACAGGCCCGTGCCCAAACCGATGAGCAACAGGGCACCGAGCATCACGATGAGGGCAAACGTGTTGCCGCCCAAGGGAATGGAAAGCAGCAGATAGCCGAAAAACATGACGACGATGCCGATGGTGACCATCTTGCCGAAGCCGAACCGGTCGGCCAGCAGACCGCCTACAAGCGGAAGGAAGTAGACGAGCATGAGGAAGTCACTGTAAATCTCGCCGGCCCATCCGGCATCAAGACCGAAATTGGCACGGAGGAAAAGGGCGAACACGGCTATCATGGTGTAGTAGCCGAAACGCTCGCCGGTGTTGGCCAGTGCCAACGCGTAGAGTCCTTTAGGTTGATTCTCAAACATAGTTTTGGATTGGTTGGTTATTATTTTTATTTAGGAGATTTATTTTAGGAGATTTGTTTAGGAGTTAAAGGGAGTTAAGGAGTTAAAGGGAGTTAAGACAATAGCCTTATTGCCTGTGCCGTGGAATCCATAAGAGTAAAACCGTTGTCTTAACTCCCTTTTTTTCGCTATCGCTCAAGGGAACTTCTCCTTAACTCCCTTTAACTCCTAAACAAATCTCCTAAATAGATCTACTTCACCACTTTCACGCTCTTGCCTCCGGACTTGCGGATGTAGACACGGCCGGGTTGCATGGAGCTTACGCGCTGTCCCTGCAAGTTGTAGAACTCGACTGCCGAAGAAGACTGATTACCGGTGGTCGTGGCGGTGTTGATGCCGGTGGTGGCCCCGGTGATGTTGAGGGTGTAGCGGGTGGCGGTGAGCAGGTCGTTGGAAGTGACGGTCACGAGGGCCTTCACCCCACCCTCCACGGGCTCTACCTGCGTGTCTACTGTGGCTCCGCGCCCATCGGCCTTAGCCACGATGTCGGTAGCGGAGAGCGGGCCGTCGGCTGTGAGGTTGTAGGTGAGCGTAGCGGCATCGAAGCCTTCTACGGGCTTGCCCTTCACGCTGAGTGCCGAGAGACGGGCGTTGTAGACCAGAGCGATGTCGTCCACGTAGAGCTCGTCCGTGCTTCCCTTGCCAGGCTGCGCATTGGTAGAGATCGTGATGAGCAGGGCCTTGGGTTCCACGCCGTTGGCTGCGTAGGTGTCGTAGTCGAACGGAATGGAGAGGCGCTGCCATTTGAAGTCCTTGGAAACAATCTTGTTGTCAGTGGCTTTGGCCACGATGTTGGTGTAGGCCTTGTCCTCGGGGTCCTGATAGCGCGTGCCGTCGGTGAGCACGGCATTGACCGTGGCGTAGGGAGCTTTGGGTTGGGGCGTGCCCTGCTTGAACTTCACCCACACCGTGAGACTGTCGGGACGGCCATTCAATGCGAGATAGAACGGGTCGCCATGAGCATCTTTATCGGTCGAACTGAGGTCGAGCCACGAGTGGTTGGCCTTGTTGGAAGCAGTCATGGAGCCGGTATTGAGCCGGCCGGTGGTAATGGTGCCGTTGGCCACGAATATGAATATCTTCGTGGAAGTGATTTTCACACTGTGCTTGCCCGTGGAACCGGGGCGCACCACATCGCTGATGAACGTATGGGGATTGTACCCGGCAAGCCACCGCAATGAAGGATCGCCCGATGTGCTCATGAACGAATGCCAGTGGTTGGGCTCGTCGCTCTTAGCCGTATTCTCGCCGGAACCATCAGTGATGGTAGCAGTATGGAAGTCCTCGAAGCCTCCATTCTCGATATGGTAGCCGCCATTGCCGAACACCACGCGGATGGTCTGGCCGAGCGTAGCCTGCATGTCAATGTCGATCACGGCATAGGCCTTGGGGGCACGCAGTTCGGCCACCATGTTTACGGGCACGGGGCCGAGGCTCGGGCCTATCCATAAGGGCACGCCGGCTTCCGTGCCTTCGGTGATATTGATAGTCTGCGAGGTGCGCAGCGTGGTCACTGCGCCTGCCGTGGTGCCCTTCACGTCTTTAAGCTCAATGTTGCCCACATTCAAGGTCTGTCCGCCCATCTCCAACTTGAAGTTCTTCAGCGTGAGCGTGTAGTCGCCGTTGGCGGCTTGGTCTACAGAGATGGTGGCCTGCTGTTCGGCCACATTGCCGTTGACATCGACGGTCAACCGGTCGGTATAGTCGGCAGCCATGCCTTGCAGGGCGGTGGCAGCCAACCACATAAATGTCAAGATTTTCTTCATATCGTTTTCCTTTTTAGCGTTTTATATGTCTGAAATGATGATGCTGCAATCGGTATCGGCACCCGTCACTTGAGGTGATAGACAACACCCACGGTGCCGAAGATGGAGTAAAGTCGCTGCTCGATGGTCTTGAAGTCGCTGTGGAACACGCTGCTAAGCCCCCAGCTCACGTCGGCCCCCACGGCCCAGCGGTCGCTCCATCGCCAGTCGGCCCCGAGGTCGA
>OAUK01000894.1_pt1 | contig 11481 bp, 6 predicted proteins | sample 1495131 | NCBI WGS metagenome assembly OAUK01 (sample SAMEA2580009, study PRJEB22360) | human gut metagenome | biome: human gut; feature: human-associated habitat; material: faeces | place: Denmark | collected 2008/2010 | reverse complement strand
AAAGAATTCGAATTGCACATGGGGGCCTCATTGGTGGCCACAAAAAGAACAAAGACAAAACAGTCGATACAAAACAATTGGTTATATAACCAGTTTCATTCCGAGTCCGGGCACCAAATTCATATAAACGGACCTCCACGGAGGTCCATTTTTCGTTTCAGGACGCCACGATTTAAGCGTCCTGCCGCCAAATCAATTCTACCGAACTCAACCAGATTCTCCCCACATCACCAGCAATTTGCGGGCATATCCCAATTCGGGAAAATTTGTTTCTGAGCTATAGCGCTGACTGACGTGAAATGTCGTGCGGCCCCGTGATGCTGTTGAACGTCAAATGACGTCATCAGGAGCGTAATGCATCCATAAAGCACAACATCGGGCAGAACGCCAACTGATGAGATTTTCTGAATGAGAACAAAGAGAAATGTATCAGTCCGTTTGCTCATGCAAAGACTAACAATCCATTAAAATAGTAAGCGCTCCGGACAATTTTTCATGGATTATTTTCTGAACATTTTTCTTTGGCAAAGATGATGAATTTTGATGGTAAGGAAAATTACTTCTGGTTCTCAGTAAAATCCTTTCGTAATACTATGTAATCAAGAAGTTTATGGCGAGTAAAAATAACGTCTTGCATTCACCAATAATATGTAAATAAACCCATCTATAGATGGAAAAAATAGGTTATGGCAATTATCATTGCATCATTCCCTTTTCGAATGAGTTTCTATTATGCAACAACCTGTAGTTCGCGTTGGCGAATGGCTTGTTACTCCGTCCATAAACCAAATTAGCCGCAATGGGCGTCAACTTACCCTTGAGCCGAGATTAATCGATCTTCTGGTTTTCTTTGCTCAACACAGTGGCGAAGTACTTAGCAGAGATGAACTTATCGATAATGTCTGGAAGAGAAGTATTGTCACCAATCACGTTGTGACGCAGAGTATCTCAGAACTACGTAAGTCATTAAAAGATAATGATGAAGATAGTCCTGTCTATATCGCTACTGTACCAAAGCGCGGCTATAAATTAATGGTGCCGGTTATCTGGTACAGCGAAGAAGAGGGAGAGGAAATAATGCTATCTTCGCCTCCCCCTATACCAGAGGCGGTTCCTGCCACAGATTCTCCCTCCCACAGTCTTAACATTCAAAACACCACAACGCCACCTGAACAATCCCCAGTTAAAAGCAAACGATTCACTACCTTTTGGGTATGGTTTTTTTTCCTGTTGTCGTTAGGTATCTGTGTCGCACTGGTAGCGTTTTCAAGTCTTGAAACACGTCTTCCTATGAGTAAATCGCGCATTTTGCTCAATCCACGCGATATTGACATTAATATGGTTAATAAGAGTTGTAACAGCTGGAGTTCTCCGTATCAGCTCTCTTACGCGATAGGCGTGGGTGATTTGGTGGCGACATCACTTAACACCTTCTCCACCTTTATGGTGCATGACAAAATCAACTACAACATTGATGAACCGAGCAGTTCCGGTAAAACATTATCTATTGCGTTTGTTAATCAGCGCCAATACCGTGCTCAACAATGCTTTATGTCGGTAAAATTGGTAGACAATGCAGATGGTTCAACCATGCTGGATAAACGTTATGTCATCACTAACGGTAATCAGCTGGCGATTCAAAATGATTTGCTCCAGAGTTTATCAAAAGCGTTAAACCAACCGTGGCCACAACGAATGCAGGAGATGCTCCAGCAAATTTTGCCGCATCGTGGTGCGTTATTAACTAATTTTTATCAGGCACATGATTATTTACTGCATGGTGATGATAAATCATTGGATCGTGCCAGTGAATTATTAGGTGAGATTGTTCAATCATCCCCAGAATTTACCTACGCGAGAGCAGAAAAAGCATTAGTTGATATCGTGCGCCATTCTCAACATCCTTTAGACGAAAAACAATTAGCAGCACTGAACACAGAAATAGATAACATTGTTACACTGCCGGAATTGAACAACCTGTCCATTATATATCAAATAAAAGCGGTCAGTGCCCTGGTAAAAGGTAAAACAGATGAGTCTTATCAGGCGATAAATACCGGCATTGATCTTGAAATGTCCTGGCTAAATTATGTGTTGCTTGGCAAGGTTTATGAAATGAAGGGGATGAACCGGGAAGCAGCTGATGCATATCTCACCGCCTTTAATTTACGCCCAGGGGCAAACACCCTTTACTGGATTGAAAATGGTATATTCCAGACTTCTGTTCCTTATGTTGTACCTTATCTCGACAAATTTCTCGCTTCAGAATAAGTAACTCCCGGGTTGATTCATGCTCGGGAATATTTGTTGTTGAGTTTTTGTATGTTCCCGTTGGTATAATATGTTGCGGCAATTTATTTGCCGCATAATTTTTATTACATAAATTTAACCAGAGAATGTCACGCAATGCATTGTAAACATTGAATGTTTATCTTTTCATGATATCAACTTGCGATCCTGATGTGTTAATAAAAAACCTCAAGTTCTCACTTACAGAAACTTTTGTGTTATTTCACCTAATCTTTAGGATTAATCCTTTTTTCGTGAGTAATCTTAGCGCCAGTTTGGTCTGGTCAGGAAATAGTTATACATCATGACCCGGACTCCAAATTCAAAAATGAAATTAGGAGAAGAGCATGAGTTCTGCCAAGAAGATCGGGCTATTTGCCTGTACCGGTGTTGTTGCCGGTAATATGATGGGGAGCGGTATTGCATTATTACCTGCGAACCTAGCAAGTATCGGTGGTATTGCTATCTGGGGTTGGATTATCTCTATTATTGGTGCAATGTCGCTGGCATATGTATATGCCCGACTGGCAACAAAAAACCCGCAACAAGGTGGCCCAATTGCGTATGCCGGAGAAATTTCCCCTGCATTTGGTTTTCAGACAGGTGTTCTTTATTACCATGCTAACTGGATTGGTAACCTGGCAATTGGTATTACCGCTGTATCTTATCTTTCCACCTTCTTCCCAGTATTAAATGATCCTGTTCCGGCGGGTATCGCCTGTATTGCTATCGTCTGGGTATTTACCTTTGTAAATATGCTCGGCGGTACCTGGGTAAGCCGTTTAACCACTATTGGTCTGGTGCTGGTTCTTATTCCTGTGGTGATGACTGCTATTGTTGGCTGGCATTGGTTTGATGCAGCAACTTATGCAGCTAACTGGAATACTGCGGATACCACTGATGGTCATGCGATCATTAAAAGTATTCTGCTCTGCCTGTGGGCCTTCGTGGGTGTTGAATCCGCAGCAGTAAGTACTGGTATGGTTAAAAACCCGAAACGTACCGTTCCGCTGGCAACCATGCTGGGTACTGGTTTAGCAGGTATTGTTTACATCGCTGCGACTCAGGTGCTTTCCGGTATGTATCCGTCTTCTGTAATGGCGGCTTCCGGTGCTCCGTTTGCAATCAGTGCTTCAACTATCCTCGGTAACTGGGCTGCGCCACTGGTTTCTGCATTCACCGCCTTTGCGTGTCTGACTTCTCTGGGCTCCTGGATGATGTTGGTAGGCCAGGCAGGTGTACGTGCCGCTAACGACGGTAACTTCCCGAAAGTTTATGGTGAAGTCGACAGCAACGGTATTCCGAAAAAAGGTCTGCTGCTGGCTGCAGTGAAAATGACTGCCCTGATGATCCTCATCACTCTGATGAACTCTGCCGGTGGTAAAGCCTCTGACCTGTTCGGTGAACTGACCGGTATCGCAGTACTGCTGACTATGCTGCCGTACTTCTACTCTTGCGTTGACCTGATTCGTTTTGAAGGCGTTAACATCCGCAACTTTGTCAGCCTGATCTGCTCTGTACTGGGTTGCGTGTTCTGCTTCATCGCGCTGATGGGCGCAAGCTCCTTCGAGCTGGCAGGTACCTTCATCGTCAGCCTGATTATCCTGATGTTCTACGCTCGCAAAATGCACGAGCGCCAGAGCCACTCAATGGATAACCACACAGCGTCTAACGCACATTAATTAAAAGTATTTTCCGAGGCTCCTCCTTTCATTTTGTCCCATGTGTTGGGAGGGGCCTTTTTTACCTGGAGATATGACTATGAACGTTATTGCAATATTGAATCACATGGGGGTTTATTTTAAAGAAGAACCCATCCGTGAACTTCATCGCGCGCTTGAACGTCTGAACTTCCAGATTGTTTACCCGAACGACCGTGACGACTTATTAAAACTGATCGAAAACAATGCGCGTCTGTGCGGTGTTATTTTTGACTGGGATAAATATAATCTCGAGCTGTGCGAAGAAATTAGCAAAATGAACGAGAACCTGCCGTTGTACGCGTTCGCTAATACGTATTCCACTCTCGATGTAAGCCTGAATGACCTGCGTTTACAGATTAGCTTCTTTGAATATGCGCTGGGTGCTGCTGATGATATTGCTAACAAGATCAAGCAGACCACTGACGAATATATCAACACTATTCTGCCTCCGCTGACCAAAGCACTGTTTAAATATGTTCGTGAAGGTAAATATACTTTCTGTACTCCTGGTCACATGGGCGGTACTGCATTCCAGAAAAGCCCGGTAGGTAGCCTGTTCTATGATTTCTTTGGTCCGAACACCATGAAATCTGATATTTCCATTTCAGTATCTGAACTGGGTTCTCTGCTGGATCACAGTGGTCCACACAAAGAAGCAGAACAGTATATCGCTCGCGTCTTTAACGCAGACCGCAGCTACATGGTGACCAACGGTACTTCCACTGCGAACAAAATTGTTGGTATGTACTCTGCTCCGGCAGGCAGCACCATTCTGATTGACCGTAACTGCCACAAATCGCTGACCCACCTGATGATGATGAGCGATGTTACGCCAATCTATTTCCGCCCGACCCGTAACGCTTACGGTATTCTTGGTGGTATCCCACAGAGTGAATTCCAGCACGCTACCATTGCTAAGCGCGTGAAAGAAACACCAAACGCAACCTGGCCGGTACATGCTGTAATTACCAACTCTACCTATGATGGTCTGCTGTACAACACCGACTTCATCAAGAAAACACTGGATGTGAAATCCATCCACTTTGACTCCGCGTGGGTGCCTTACACCAACTTCTCACCGATTTACGAAGGTAAATGCGGTATGAGCGGTGGCCGTGTAGAAGGGAAAGTGATTTACGAAACCCAGTCTACTCACAAACTGCTGGCGGCGTTCTCTCAGGCTTCCATGATCCACGTTAAAGGTGACGTAAACGAAGAAACCTTTAACGAAGCCTACATGATGCACACCACCACCTCTCCGCACTACGGTATCGTGGCGTCCACTGAAACCGCTGCAGCGATGATGAAAGGCAATGCAGGTAAACGTCTGATCAATGGTTCCATTGAACGTGCGATCAAATTCCGTAAAGAGATCAAACGTCTGAGAACGGAATCTGATGGCTGGTTCTTTGATGTATGGCAGCCGGATCATATCGATACGACTGAATGCTGGCCGCTGCGTTCTGACAGCACCTGGCACGGCTTCAAAAACATCGATAACGAGCACATGTATCTTGACCCGATCAAAGTCACCCTGCTGACTCCGGGGATGGAAAAAGACGGCACCATGAGCGACTTTGGTATTCCGGCCAGCATCGTGGCGAAATACCTCGACGAACATGGCATCGTTGTTGAGAAAACCGGTCCGTATAACCTGCTGTTCCTGTTCAGCATCGGTATCGATAAGACCAAAGCACTGAGCCTGCTGCGTGCTCTGACTGACTTCAAACGTGCGTTCGATCTGAACCTGCGTGTGAAAAACATGCTGCCGTCTCTGTATCGTGAAGATCCTGAATTCTATGAAAACATGCGTATTCAGGAACTGGCTCAGAATATCCACAAACTGATTGTTCACCACAATCTGCCGGATCTGATGTATCGCGCATTTGAAGTTCTGCCGACTATGGTAATGACTCCGTATGCTGCGTTCCAGAAAGAGCTGCACGGTATGACCGAAGAAGTTTACCTCGACGAAATGGTAGGTCGTATTAACGCCAATATGATCCTTCCGTATCCGCCGGGAGTTCCTCTGGTAATGCCGGGTGAAATGATCACCGAAGAAAGCCGTCCGGTTCTGGAGTTCCTGCAGATGCTGTGTGAAATCGGCGCTCACTATCCGGGCTTTGAAACCGATATTCACGGTGCATACCGTCAGGCTGATGGCCGCTATACCGTTAAGGTATTGAAAGAAGAAAGCAAAAAATAATTAGCTCGTACAAGGGAAGTGGCTTGCCACTTCCCTTTTTTGCTCATAAGGAGAACACATGAAAACACCCTCACAGCCGCGCGCGATATACTATATCGTGGCGATCCAAATCTGGGAGTACTTCAGTTTTTACGGCATGCGTGCCTTACTCATTCTCTATCTCACCCATCAGCTTGGTTTTGATGATAACCATGCCATCAGCCTGTTCAGCGCATATGCTTCTCTGGTTTACGTTACCCCTATTCTCGGCGGCTGGCTTGCCGACCGCCTGCTCGGCAACCGCACTGCAGTGATTGCCGGCGCGCTGTTAATGACCCTTGGCCATGTGGTGCTGGGCATTGATACAAATTCAACCTTTAGCCTGTATCTGGCGCTGGCAATCATTATTTGTGGCTACGGTTTATTCAAATCAAACATCAGCTGTTTGCTTGGCGAGCTCTACGACGAGAACGATCATCGACGTGATGGCGGTTTTTCGCTGCTGTATGCTGCGGGCAATATCGGTTCTATCGCCGCGCCCATCGCCTGCGGCCTGGCTGCTCAGTGGTATGGATGGCATGTTGGCTTTGCCCTTGCGGGAGGCGGCATGTTTATCGGTTTGTTGATTTTCTTAAGTGGTCATCGTCATTTCCAGTCCACGCGTAGTATGGATAAAAAAGCGCTCACTAGCGTCAAATTTGCCTTACCAGTATGGAGCTGGTTAGTGGTGATGCTCTGTTTAGCCCCAGTATTTTTTACCCTGCTGCTGGAGAACGACTGGTCCGGATATTTGCTGGCGATCGTTTGCCTCATTGCAGCACAAATCATTGCCCGCATGATGATCAAATTCCCCGAACACCGCCGTGCTCTTTGGCAAATTGTATTGTTGATGTTTGTCGGGACGTTGTTCTGGGTACTGGCACAACAGGGCGGCAGTACCATCAGCTTGTTTATCGATCGCTTTGTGAATCGTCAGGCATTCAATATTGAAGTACCTACAGCACTATTCCAGTCGGTGAATGCTATTGCGGTGATGCTCGCTGGGGTTGTTCTGGCCTGGCTGGCGTCGCCAGAAAGCCGCGGCAATTCAGCATTGCGCGTCTGGCTGAAGTTTGCCTTTGGCTTACTGCTGATGGCTTGTGGCTTTATGGTGTTGGCATTTGATGCCCGACATGCAGCGGCTGGCGGTCAAGCGTCAATGGGCGTGATGATATCCGGGCTGGCGCTAATGGGCTTTGCTGAACTCTTTATTGACCCGGTGGCGATTGCGCAAATCACGCGTCTGAAAATGTCTGGCGTATTAACCGGTATTTATATGCTGGCAACAGGCGCGGTCGCCAACTGGCTGGCAGGCGTCGTGGCACAGCAGACGACAGAGTCGCAAATTAGCGGTATGGCAATTGCCGCTTACCAGCGATTCTTTTCTCAGATGGGAGAGTGGACGTTGGCTTGTGTCGCGATCATCGTGGTATTGGCCTTTGCTACCCGTTTTCTGTTTAGCACGCCGACGAATATGATACAGGAGAGCAACGATTAACTGTCGTAAAAACAATTGGTTATGAATAAATTAACTTTCAGTTTATCACACTAGTAAATCGAGATTAATAAGTCATTTAAACCATTTTGATGGTTATTTATTAGTGATATCAACTTGAGGTAAGCGTTAGTTTCGATAAGATAAACTGAGTTATTAATAGTCGAGGCAGATAATACAGTGTACCGATCTGTCTCTTTATCTACGCTAAATTGAAAGCTGGATTTAGAGGAACCAAAATGTCTGAACGAGAAACACGGGGAGCCAATGAGGCTATTGATTTTAACGATGAACTGAGAAATCGCCGCGAAAAACTGGCGGCACTACGTCAGCAAGGTGTGGCGTTTCCCAATGATTTTCGCCGCGACCATACCTCTGACCAGTTGCACGAAGAGTTTGATGCGAAGGATAACCAGGAACTGGAATCCTTAAACATTGAAGTCTCGGTTGCTGGCCGAATGATGACCCGTCGTATTATGGGGAAAGCCTCCTTTGTAACGTTGCAGGATGTCGGTGGCCGTATTCAACTGTACGTTGCAAGAGATAGCCTGCCAGAAGGTGTTTATAACGATCAGTTTAAAAAATGGGATCTGGGTGACATTATCGGTGCCCGCGGTACGCTGTTTAAGACGCAAACGGGTGAGCTTTCCATTCACTGTACTGAGCTGCGCCTGCTGACTAAAGCACTACGTCCTTTACCAGATAAATTCCATGGTCTGCAGGATCAGGAAGTCCGTTATCGTCAACGTTATCTGGACCTCATCGCTAACGATAAATCCCGTCAAACGTTTGTTGTCCGTTCAAAAATTCTGGCCGCTATCCGTCAGTTCATGGTCGCGCGCGGCTTTATGGAAGTAGAAACCCCGATGATGCAGGTAATTCCAGGTGGGGCATCTGCTCGCCCGTTTATTACCCATCATAACGCTCTGGATTTAGATATGTACCTGCGTATCGCGCCGGAGCTGTATCTGAAACGTCTGGTTGTAGGCGGTTTTGAACGGGTATTCGAAATCAACCGTAACTTCCGTAATGAAGGTATTTCTGTTCGCCATAATCCTGAGTTCACAATGATGGAACTCTACATGGCATATGCGGATTACCATGATTTGATTGAACTGACGGAGTCACTGTTCCGCACCCTGGCACAAGAGGTACTGGGTACCACTAAAGTCACTTATGGCGAGCATGTGTTTGATTTCGGCAAACCGTTTGAAAAACTCACCATGCGCGAAGCAATCAAAAAATATCGTCCAGAAACCGATATGGCGGATCTGGATAATTTTGATGCTGCTAAAGCATTAGCTGAATCTATCGGTATTACGGTAGAGAAAAGCTGGGGACTGGGGCGTATTGTTACGGAGATCTTTGATGAAGTGGCAGAAGCACATCTGATTCAGCCAACCTTTATTACGGAATATCCGGCAGAAGTGTCCCCGCTGGCGCGCCGTAATGATGTTAACCCGGAAATCACCGACCGTTTTGAATTCTTCATCGGTGGTCGTGAAATTGGTAATGGTTTTAGCGAATTAAACGACGCAGAAGATCAGGCTGAACGTTTCCAGGAACAGGTTAACGCTAAAGCTGCAGGTGACGACGAAGCCATGTTCTATGACGAAGATTACGTGACTGCGCTGGAATATGGTCTGCCGCCAACCGCTGGTCTGGGTATTGGTATCGACCGAATGATTATGCTGTTTACAAACAGTCATACTATTCGCGACGTTATTCTCTTCCCGGCGATGCGCCCACAGAAATAAATTTCACTTTAATGAACGAAGCAGTCAGGCGACTGCTTCGTTCGTCATTCCGCAAATCCAGTTTTGAGGAGAGACGCTTCGTTTCAAGATAACCAGCGGGTCCACTCAACTACAGCTCCTAAAAGAGAGAAAAAAGTAATGCCACAGGCAAACTCATTGGCCAGGTTATTCCGACCAGAAATGCACTAAGTAAACGAATATGTGTTTTCTCATGTGAGATAAACCAGATAATGACAAAGGATATGTTCACACCAATCACATAAAAAATTAATATTTTAGAGAATAGTGCCATTTTTTATGTTCTTCTTATCCTTCCTGGCTACTTGTAAAACTGACGGAAATAGTCATCAACTGTCATAATGCTGAGGTCAAAATCAATATCCGGTAAGTCTAAGCATTTGAGCCTGATTAAATCTTCGATTTCACTTGCGGCTAACGATGTCGTTATTGCGAAGGAGTTTTCATTCAATTGTCGTGGTATCCCATATTCATCAGCCACGATAGAGGAGAAATTCATATCATACATCAATGATCTTAACCTTAAGAACACTGAGGAATAAGATGATGGATAATCAAAAGAAACAACATAAGTATTGAACTTGTTTTTACCTTCCATAATATGACTCCTATCAATATTGAACGCTCTGGGGACGCAAAACTTATTAACCCCGAATGATGATTCTCATATAGGAGATATTCTTTTTTTTTTGCTCAGTAAAGGGGATGACTTGGGACAAAAAAACGCTCTCTCTGACCATTCTTTGTGCATCTCCTACCCTTCAGATGCTCTCCTGCATCACACCGCGGAGAGCATGAAAAATATCGTGACTCTGTACTCTCCCATCAACTGCGAATATCATCATACTCCCGTGTTTTATCAAATTCGTGTTTCGCAAATGGGCATAGTGGGATAATTTTTCGTTTTTCCCGACGCATTTTTTCCACGACTTTCGCAACCAGCTGTTTACCAATCCCTTGTCCTTTCAGGCTTTCATCGACATCGGTATGTTCGATAATCGCTAAATTCTCTCCGGTCGGCACAAAGACAATTTCAGCGATTTGCTTGCCCTGTTCGTCATTAATGTAAAATTTATTGTGGCCTTCGCGTATTTCCATTTTACCCTCGCTTATTTATGACGGTATTTCAGCGCACCGCTCGGGCACGTACGTTTGAGGTTAAATAACTTGCCGTTACCACGTACGCAATTGCCAGAATTTGTAGTGATGCGATGGGCACCACTTTCCAGGGTAGTCAGAGCCATACCTTTACTAGCTGCATTAACCCGGGAGTAACATCACTACAGGCCCCTCTTCAGGGGCCTCTCCTTGTCAGAACATATACCGGAAATTCGCGTTTATTGCGTTATCCACGTTGTATTTACCAAAGGCGGATTTCTCAAACTCCAGACCAAAGCGCATGTTGTCCTTTATCTGTGCGTTCATGCCAACATTGAACAACATCCTGCTGTCTTTCTCCCCTTTGATCCGTTTCTCTCCGGATGCATCACGAAGAACTGTCTCGCCATTATTCAGCAGGTCAAACTGCCAGCTGGTTCCGGCACGGGCTGTCACACTCCAGTCCTTACCCCTGAAGGTTTTGCCCAGCTCAATCCCTGTTCTGCCAATCAACGGGCTGAAATCCTTGTTCTTCATACTCAGGTCCATCTCACCGTCTTTCCAGCGGAATGTTTTCCCGGACACTGCGCCGTAAACCAGTTCGGCCTGAGGCTCAATAAATGTGTCTTCCGTCAGGTGATAACGGTAACCCGTTTCCGCTCCGGCATACCAGGAGTGGGTTCCGTAGTGCTTCGTCCCCAGACCGGCAAAGTTACCTGTGTAGTCATTGTCATGGTGAATATATTTACCAATCAAATCAATGTAGGCACCGGAGTTAAACAGTGCTGAAGCATACAGACCTCCCCCCACGGATTTTGTCTTCCCGCTGAACGCATCACTGTCTGCACTGCTGTCGGTATAGGTCATCGTGACACCGGTGAACAGGTCAACCCCGTC
>OAUK01000892.1_pt1 | contig 11486 bp, 8 predicted proteins | sample 1495131 | NCBI WGS metagenome assembly OAUK01 (sample SAMEA2580009, study PRJEB22360) | human gut metagenome | biome: human gut; feature: human-associated habitat; material: faeces | place: Denmark | collected 2008/2010 | reverse complement strand
ATCAAAGAGCTTTTCCGGGCCCGGCCCGTTTTGGGCGTTATCCGCAGCCGCGCTGGGCCGCAGAAGAACTGCCTTTCCCTGTTTTAAACAGGTTCGGCAGGAGCGAAGGCATCCCTTCTCCTTCCTGGAGACATTTGGTTATGTCATCATTTTTAATGATTGCTATACCCACTTAGCTACGTGTTATCATACACGGCGGGAGTCGAACCCGCGACACATCATCCTAAAAAACTGCAGATTGCCGGCATACCCTTGAACCACAGGCCGGGCACCGGGGAGTCCCAGGAAGTAAACTCCGCCTCTTAAGGCAAACTGCCGATATTTATGTAGAGCAGGCCTCCCGTCCCTCTGACGGGCGCCTGCTTGTTTTTCCCCGGCCCCGGCATACTGCCGCGGCCTTCTATCCTTTCACCACGCCTATTGTCTTAAGGCGCTTTACAGGCACCACCAGATCCTGCTGGTTATCCATGACCTCCTCAATATTCTTATAGGCAAACCGGCTCTCCTCCGCCACATCGGCCTTTCCCTTTTTACCCAGAATCACACCCTGTTTCTGTAAATCCAGAATGACTTCCTCACAGGAAAATGCCGCCATGGCACCTTTTCTTGAATACTGCCGCCCGGCTCCATGGGATGAAGAGCAGAAGCTCTCCTGGTTTCCCTTTCCCATGACCACATAGCTGTAAGAACCCATGGCCCCCGGAATAACGGCTAATTCTCCGTTCTGAGCGCTGACAGCGCCCTTCCTGTGGACCCACACATCCTTCCCATAGTGGTTTTCAAAGGAAGCGTAATTGTGGTGGCAGTTTATGTCGTGGGAAAACTCCAGTGAAAGTTCGGTATACTTTCCAATCCATTTTTCCAGAATGGCCTTCACGGCTAACATCATCTTTTCCCTGTTCTCTTTGGCAAAATCCATGGAAAGCTGCATCCAGTTAAGGTATTGTTTGCCCTCTCGGGTATCCACCGGCAGGAAGGCCAGCCTGTATTCATCGGGCACAGCGCTGAACCATTTCTGGTTTAGCTGTCTTGCCTTATAGTGGAAGTAATCGCAGACAGACTTTCCGAAGTGACGGCTTCCCGAGTGAATCATTACAGCCAGATAACCGTCGTCATCCTCCTGGAGCTCAATGAAATGATTCCCGCCTCCCAGCGTACCAATTTGGTAATATCCCGCCTCCAGCTGTCCTAAGAGCTCCCCATCCTCCTCATACCGGTCCATTTCCTCCAAAGCACCGTCCATGGTATAGCTGGGCATCATGGTCTTATGGTGTGCAAATCCCACCGGCACGTTGCGCATGATATCACCTATGACAGCCTGGAGGAGGGAGCCGTTGCCCGTGATAACCTCCCTGATATCAGCCACCTTAATGTTGGTCTCGGTATAAGCCATACCGCAGCCGATGTCCACACCCACTGCATTGGGAATCACCACGCCGTCTGCTGCAATAACACCTCCAATGGGCATTCCCATTCCGGCGTGTGTATCCGGCATCAGACTGACCCACTTATGAAGGAAAGGCAGCTGTGAAAGATGATATGCCTGTTCCAGACAGCTTCCTTCCAAATCCTCTCGTTCCTTCAGCCATACCCTTACAGGAACCTTCATCTTTTCTTTTTCATACATCACAAACATATATCTTACATCCTTTCTTCTTCACTCTGTACGCCGTCAATGGATGATTGGGATGAATCCCGCCCTGCCGGCGCCGTGGTAATCTGTCTTACCGTTCATATATTTGCGTATGTATCTTAACTACATGCTTATAATACTCAATTTTAACATGGTTATCATTTAAAAAAAGTTGCGAACTTCCATTATTTACTATAATATCTATACTAACGTTTAAATTGAACGTATGCTGTAAGAACAGGTGTGTCAGCTTGACAAAATAGAACATTACATTAAAATGATAGATAAAACAGTCGGAAATCCACGGACAGGAGGGGACATATATGGCTGAATTCCAGGAACTAATCAAGAATTTTGACCGCATCCGGGACTATATGCGCCAGTTTTACGTATATGGGTTCAAGGTAAGAAATGATTTCAGCAAAAAGAGCGCCAGAACCTACGACAATGAGCGCCGGCGTATTGAGAGCTGGCTCTCCCGGTATACAAAGTCCGATTACACCTCCAAGGGAAAGCATGTCTACATCAATGTGGACAGCAAGACCATTCCCCAGAATCCCCTGTACGCTGCCTGGAAGTCCAAAAGCTTTACAGACAACGACCTGATGCTCCATTTCTTCATCCTGGACCTTTTATGGGACTGTCCGGAGGGCATGTCATCCAACACAGTGACCGACCTTATATCCCACAACTACGGGGTGGTTTTCGACACCCAGACCGTGCGCCTGAAGCTGAAGGAATACGAAACCCTCGGTATACTGGTATCCCATAAGGCCGGCAAGACCCTGTCCTATGCGCTAGCTCCCCTCATGCCCATGGAAACAGAACCGCAGTGTGTAAATTCCGGTGACATGGAACCGGATGGAACTGAGGAAGGGGAACAGAACCTGTGGCAGTGCCTCATGACAGCCGTGAAATACTTCCAGGAAGCCGCCCCCTTTGGCTGCATAGGCAGCACCATCCTGGACCGTCAGGATGAATGTAATGACCTGTTCCAGTTCAAGCACCATTTTATCGTACATACACTGGAGGACGGCATACTGGCCGACATACTGACCGCTGTCCGTGAGAAACGCATGATTCGGTTTGAGAACAAAACCCAGCCGCAGCGGACAGGTTTCCATCCTGTCAGGAGTGCCCCTGAAGATATTTGTCAGCACCCAGACCGGGCGCAGGTATCTGTGCCTGTATCTGCCGGAGCGCCGCCGCTTCAGCAACTCCCGCCTGGACTCCATTACCCGGGTGACCCTTCTGGAGCCATGTGCATTTTATGAGGAAGTACTCCGTGATTTGGAAAAGAATAAGGAGAAATGCTGGGGCGTGTCCTTTGGAAGCGGTACAAGCCGTATGGAGGAGGTCTGCATCAAGCTCTATATAGACGAGGAAAAGGAACCCTACATCCTGAACCGTCTTTACCGTGAAGGAAGGGGCGGGGAAATTATGAAGATACGTGAGAACCAGTTTCTCTACACAGGTACATTTTTCGATACCAATGAAATGCTGTCCTGGGTCAAAACCTTTACAGGCCGTATCATGGACATACAGGGCACAAATATTTTTTCTATAGCCAAGGTAACCCGGGATTGGGAGAAGATGTATGAGATGTACTGCGGGAATGAGGAGTAGGATGCCATGGAATTATTTCACAAAATATACAGCTGTTATTACAATGTGGTCCGCCACATACTGGATGAAGCAGGTCACAGCCCCATAACCAGGCAGGATATGGAGGATATATGCCGCGCTTACGGTTTCCAGGAAAGCGCCCTGTCCATCATCCCCAAACTGACGGACAGCACATGGGCCCTTCTGGAAGAACAGGACAAACATACCTTTACGTCCCGTCTGGGCCATGCTGTTCCTGCGCTCCCTCTCACGAACCTCCAGAAAGCATGGCTGAAATCCCTGATACAGGACCCCCGTTTCCAACTGTTTTTCACAGACAGGCAGTTAGAACTTCTGGCCGGGGAATGGGACGGTCTGCCCTCCCTTTACCATGAGGACGACTTTTACTACTATGACCGCTACAGGGATGGGGATTCCTATGATTCCCCCTCCTACAGGAAGCATTTTCAGGCTATACTTAAAGCAATTCGGGAGGAACGCGTTCTTCTGGTTGCCTATGAGGGAAAACACGGCCGTGTCCACTCCTTTGAGACCGCGCCTTACCAGCTTCAGTATTCCTCCAAGGATGACAAGTTCCGGCTCTGCTGTCTCCAGCTCCACCGGAATACGTTCAGCCGCAGCACCATACTTAATCTGGCACGCATAAAGGACTGCCACGTAACCTCAAAGTCATGCCCACCAGACCTTGAATCCCGCTGTTTTGAACCCATCCAAAAGGCCTCGGAACCAGTGGTTCTTAAAATCAGCGGGGAACGCAACTCCCTGGAACGGTGCATGCTGCATTTTGCCAACTATGAAAAGCATACGGAATATGACGCGGAAATGAAATGCTGGATCTGTTCCATCCACTATGATTTGGCAGATGAGACAGAACTTCTCATAGATATTCTGTCCTTTGGCCCTGTGGTCCGGGTACTTGGCCCTTCGTCCTTTGTACGGCAGATCCGCAAACGGGTAAAAAGGCAGCATGAGCTGTTTTACAGCGAGATTACATAGGGTACGCCGGGTGACTGCAGAAACCACAGCAGCGCTTCCTGCCTCAGCGCCCCCTGCCCCATCACAGGACAGGACTGCGCTCCGCACAAAAATACGCTCCGCATAAAAACAGGAAAAAAACAGGATAAATGAAAAAGATGCTGTATGGCTGTCCGGATATACTATAATACATCCGGACAGCCAGCCATACAGCATCTTTATTTATCTATAGTTCCTTATTTTCCTCTAATCTGAGAATCAGATTCTTAACAAGCTCTTCCTTACTCTTAAATTCCGTCCTGACGCCAGTAATATACCGGAAAGCCTCCTCCCACTCGCTCATGGAATAGGATGACATGCTTACCGTGCGCACGGCATATATAATATCCTCTATATAAAACGGACTGTGGAGGTCCGAAAGGTACTGACAGCCGGAGAGATCCTGCAATCTGGCCAACAGCCCCCCCTGGGATTTATCTGGCATCATATAAAACTCCTATTCTTCTTTCTGCATGTATATTTCCAATTTCTCCTGTGCAATCTATACATTGCAATTATATATGACATTTGTCGTAAAATCAAGGAAATGCAACCTATTTCTTGCATATTCCGGAGGAAGCCATGGATCAAAAATTAAAGCAGGATTTAAGGATAGGGCCAAACATCCGAAAATACCGCATGCAGTCACATCTCACCCAGGATCAGGTCACTGCAAAGATGCAGCTGATGGGGATTAATATTTCACGCAGCATATATTCCCAGATAGAAAGCGGCACATATAATATACGAATCTCCGAGCTGGCAGCCATGAAGGAAATATTTAACATCAATTATGAATCTTTTTTTGATGGTATCATGCTGAACCACAGGGATAAACAATAACAAAACAATATGAACAGGCCGCCTGTCAAACGACAGACGGCCTGTTCCAAACACAAAGGATAAAGGTATTTACCCGCAATGGGTACGAATTATTTACCGTAGTATGCTTTTAAATACATTTCTTTAATCTCACTCATAAGCGGATATCTTGGGTTAGCGCCGGTACACTGGTCATCAAATGCCTGCTCTACCATATCATCCAGCCTGTCTAAGAAGTCTTTTTCATCAACGCCGTAATCCTTGATGCAGGACTTGATACCAACAGTCCTCTTAAGCTCCTCAATCTTAACAATCAGCTTCTGAACTGCCTCAGCATCATCCTTGGCCTGGATTCCGCAGAACCTTGCGCACTCCGCATACCTTTCACGGGTATGTGGATACTGATACTGGGAGAAAGTACCCATCTTACGTGGATTCTCAGCTGAGTTGAAATCAACCACCAGGGAAATCAGCAGAGCATTGGCAACACCGTGTGGCAGGTGATGGAATGCGCCCAGCTTATGAGCCATGGAGTGGCATACGCCCAGGAATGCATTGGCAAACGCCATACCAGCCATACAGGAAGCATCTGCCATCTTCTGACGTGCCTCAACATTTGCAGGCTCATTGTAAGCGGTTGGAAGGTAATCAAATACGTTCTTCATGGCCTTAAGCGCAAGGCCGTCTGTATAGTCGGTTGCCATGACGGATGCATATGCCTCCAGTGCATGGGTCAGTACGTCAACGCCGGATGCGCTGGTCAGTCCTCTTGGCTGGCTCATCATATTGTCAGTATCAACAATTGCCATATTAGGCAGCAGCGCGTAATCTGCCAGAGGATACTTGATACCGGTCTCCTGGTCTGTGATAACGGCGAAAGGAGTAACCTCGGAACCTGTACCGGAAGAAGTAGGAACAGCGATGAAATATGCTTTCTCGCCCATCTTCGGGAAGGTATATACACGTTTCCTGATATCAATGAAACGCATAGCCATATCCATGAAATCCACTTCCGGATGCTCATACAGCACCCACATAATCTTACCTGCGTCCATAGCAGAACCGCCGCCCATGGCCAGGATTACATCCGGCTCAAATTCTCTCATAAGCTTGGCGCCGGCCTGTGCATTAGCCAGTGTTGGGTCAGGCTGTACATCGGAGAATACAGTATATGTGATTCCCATTTCATTGAGACGGTCTGTGATGGCATGGGTGTATCCGTTCTTATACAGGAAGGAGTCTGTTACGATGAACGCCCTCTTCTTGCCTAAAACATCCTTCAGCTCTTGTAATGCTACAGGCAGACAGCCTTTCTTAAAGTAAACCTTCTCAGGTGCACGGAACCACAGCATGTTCTCTCTCCTTTCAGCAACGGTCTTAATATTCAGTAAGTGCTTAACTCCAACGTTCTCAGATACGGAGTTGCCGCCCCAGGAACCGCAGCCCAGTGTTAAGGACGGAGCTAACTTGAAGTTATACAGGTCACCGATACCGCCGTGGGAAGAAGGAGTGTTGATTACGATACGGCAGGTCTTCATTCTTGCTGCATGCTTTAAAATCTTCTCTTCTTCATTTACATTCACATACAGGGATGAGGTATGGCCGTAGCCTCCGTCTGCCACCAGACGCTCTGCCTTATCCAGAGCCTCGTCAAACGTCTTAGCCTTGTACATAGCCAGTACGGGAGACAGTTTCTCATGGGCAAACTCTTCGCTGATATCCACAGACTCAACTTCGCCAATCAGAATCTTGGTATCCTCCGGAACCTCAACGCCTGCCAGCTTGGCAATGGTTGCTGCCTTCTGTCCCACAATCTTGGCGTTCAGGGCGCCGTTTACAATGATGGTCTTGCGGACCTTATCAATCTCGCCCGGCTTTAAGAAATAGCAGCCTCTGTATTCAAATTCTTTTCTTACTTCGCTGTAAATGGATTCCATGACTGTCACGGACTGCTCGGAAGCACAAATCATACCGTTGTCAAATGTCTTGGAATGAATGATGGAGTTAACCGCCATCTTAATATCTGCTGTGTCGTCGATGATAACCGGTGTATTGCCGGCGCCAACGCCCAGAGCAGGCTTTCCTGAAGAATAAGCAGCCTTAACCATGCCGGGACCGCCTGTTGCCAGAATCAGATCCGCATCCCTCATAACCTCATTGGTCAGTTCCAGTGAAGGAACATCAATCCATCCGATAATGCCCTCCGGTGCGCCGGCCTTCACTGCCGCGTCCAGAACCACCTTGGCCGCTGCGATAGTACAGTTCTTAGCACGGGGATGTGGGGAAATGATGATTGCGTTCCGTGTCTTTAAGGCAATCAGTGTCTTAAAGATAGCTGTGGAAGTAGGATTAGTGGTAGGAATAACAGCTGCAATCAGACCGATTGGCTCGGCAATTTTCTTAATGCCGTATTCCTTATCTTCCTCAATCACACCAACTGTCTTGGTATCCTTGTATGCGTTATAGATATACTCTGCAGCGTAGTTGTTTTTGATGACCTTATCTTCAACCACGCCCATGCCGGTCTCTTCTACTGCCATCTTTGCAAGTGGAAGACGCATCTTGTCGGCTGCGCTTGCTGCTGCAAAAAAGATTTTGTCTACCTGCTCCTGTGTAAAGGTAGAAAAAGCTTTCTGCGCTTCGCGCATTGCATTCATTTTTGCATTCAGTCCGTCTACGCTGTCAATGATTTCCGGAACAACCTGCTCGATTTTCTTTGCCATTTCCTTATCCTCCATTTTCCTTGTGTTTGAATCAGTACATTTAGGCTGTACCTGCCTGTCAAGTCATTTTAAATTGTTACTCAATTGCTATTGATAATTAATTAACAATCTCACTGTTTGCATTATAAACCTTCGTTAAAAAAATGTCAATATGTAAATGAAAGATTTTATAATTTTTTTTAGGGGGGAAACCAGGGCAATCCTCAGACAAGAAAACAGCTATCCCCTATTGCCATAGAAGATAGCTGTAACTAAAAATCAAACATATTCCGAAGCTCTAATCATTGACTCAACCGAAATCCTTTAATTACTTATTAAAATAGGGGGTTCAGTCAAATCTTAAGCGCCTTCCTATAGATAACTTTTTAACAATTCAACCTTATCCAGTCTCTCCCAAGGCAGGTCCAAATCATTGCGGCCAAAGTGACCATAAGCAGCTGTCTGCTTATAAATCGGGCGGCGCAGGTCCAGCATCTTAATGATTCCGGCCGGACGGAGATCAAAATTGGAACGGATAATGTCCACCAGCTTCTCATTGCTCAATTTACCGGTTCCGTAGGTATCCACCATGATGGAGGTAGGGTGAGCAACACCAATGGCATAGGACAGCTGAATCTCGCACTTGTCAGCCAGACCGGCCGCCACGATGTTCTTAGCAACATAGCGGGCAGCATATGCAGCAGATCTGTCTACCTTGGTGCAGTCCTTTCCGGAGAATGCGCCGCCGCCGTGGCGCGCATAACCGCCGTAGGTATCTACGATTATTTTACGTCCTGTCAGACCGCTGTCTCCCTGAGGTCCGCCGATAACAAAACGTCCTGTAGGGTTGATGAAAAACTTTGTGTTCCCATCAATCATATGCTGAGGAAGTATCTCGTCAAAGATGTATTTTTTCACATCCGCATGAATCTGTTCCTGGGTCACGCTCTCATCATGCTGTGTGGACAATACCACAGCATCCAGGCGCACCGGCTTGTCATTTTCATCATACTCCACAGTTACCTGGCTCTTGCCGTCCGGACGCAGGTACTTAAGCGTACCGTTCTTGCGGACTTCCGTAAGACGCTTAGCCAGCTTGTGGGCCAGGGAAATGGGATACGGCATAAATTCTTCTGTCTCATTGGTGGCAAAACCGAACATCATGCCCTGATCCCCTGCTCCGATAGCATCCAGTTCCTGGTCAGACATCTTGTTTTCCTTTGCCTCTAACGCCTTATTCACTCCCAGCGCAATATCCTGGGACTGCTCGTCAATGGCTGTGATAACACCGCAGGTATCGCAGTCAAAGCCGTATTTGGCACGGTCATAGCCAATCTCACGCACCGTCTCGCGCACCAGCTTCTGGATGTCCACATAAGCGTTGGTGGTTATCTCTCCCATAACCAGAACCAGTCCTGTTGTGGTGGCTGTCTCACATGCCACGCGGCTCATTGGATCCTGCTCCATCAGAGCATCCAGGATCGCGTCGGATATGGCATCGCACATTTTGTCCGGATGCCCTTCTGTTACGGACTCAGATGTAAAAAGTCTTCTCTCCATTTTAATCTCTCCTTCTTTCAGATAAATGATTAATAGCAGCTGTAACATCAACCATTTACAAAAAACAAAGTCCGCAGCAATTGCGGACTTGAAAATATCATTAAATCTTCAAATCCTCTTATTGCTCGACCAAGTATGCTCCATAGCATACTCCTCGCTCAGGCTGGCACCTTCCGGCCCTTTCGCATATCTTGCCGATATACTCAACCGGGGTTGCCGTGACTTCACAGGTCCTTTGTACCTCCATCACTCTGAATAAGGGATATTTACGAACTCTTTAATTGTAAAATGTGTTACCTTCCATATCTTATAGCAATTATATATATATGTCAATACTAAAATCCATCATTTCCTGTCTTACCTTATGGAAATCCTTCCCTGTCCCCCGGGATTTGCATACTCAGATGTCACGGAACCTCCCATTCTTCTGATATAGGAAGACAATATATCCACATCCACCATAACCTCATCCCGGATTACATTACATCCTTTAAACATGGTCATGCCGTCGCCTCCCTGTTTCAGCATATAATTATGGGACGCTACGGTATACGTCTTGTTAAGGTCAATGGGTTCTCCTCCCACTTTAATGTCCATTACCCTGTAAGCACCGGACACACCGGTGAAATTCCCCTTGTCATCCGTCTGAACGCCGGACTTAACAGATGTGTCGATGGTGTAGGTCAGACCGGAAACCTGAAGGAAACCGCCGCTCTCCTCAGGACAATTCCTGGACGCCATCTCCAGCGCATCCTTAATCTGCTGTCCCGTGGCCTCTATGACACATCCCATATTCCCATAAGGGAACACGGCCAGGGTGTCGTTATAGGTAATGTTTCCCGGCTTAATAACGCTTCGGATTCCGCCTCCATTGCTGAGCCCGATATCAGCACCCAGCTCCGCACGGTAAGCATCTGCCGTCAAATCTCCCAGATTCGTCTCAGCGTTTCTGATAATACGATTCCCCGTGGCAGGATCATTGACTGTCAGCTCATATGGCGTGGTACCCAGAACTGTCTTTAATGTCTCATTGTACTGGTTCTCGATAGACTGGATAAACTGATAGGTCCCATAGTCTGCGGCCTTTCCGTCAGGATTAATATAGCTTTTGCCGGGAATCACAATATTAAGACCCACAGGAATCACATCCGCATTCTTTATCTTATCCAGATTGCTGTTGTAAATATCGATCCAGCGGTTATAGCTGCCCAATTCCCTCTTCGCAATCCTGCTTAAGGAATCATGTTCCTGTACCGTATACTCCCTGTCCAGGTCCGCAGCAGGCACCTCTGATACCAGCTCTGTGCGGATGGATCCATCGGCAGATATGGTCAGCTTTCCGATATGATTCAGCTTGGTCCCCGTCTGGGTCAGAACCACATTCTGTCCGTTTTTATTCTTTACGTTCTCCGACGGGACCGTCTCATGGGAATGACCGTCAATACACGCGTCAATTCCCGTGGTATTGGCAATCACACTGGCGGAGGACCATTTCTGGGTAATGCCGTTTTCCCCGAGGTGTCCCGCCAGAATCACATAATCAGCTCCCGCTGTCCTGGCTGCATCCACGCTGGCCTGCACCTGATCGTACAGCTTTTGGCCGCTCTCGTCCTCACAGAAGGAATAAATATAATTGCCCTGGCTGTCCTGGAAATATGCCGGTGTGGATTTTGTAAAGCTCTCAGGCGTGGTAACGCCTACAAAAGCCACCTGAGTAGCCCCATATGTAAACATCTTATAAGGCGCAAAAACAGGCGCGCCTGTGGCACTGTCTATAAAATTGCAGGAATAATACCCACAATTTAATTTCCCGGCCAGCGCCAGAAATCTGGACATGCCATAGTCAAACTCATGGTTTCCAGGAACTGCAAAATCATATCCCACATAGTTCATGATATCAATAAGATACCCGCCGTCTGAAAGCGTGCCAATGGGCGCTCCCTGAATGGCGTCCCCTGTATCCACCAGGGTTACATACGGCGTCTGCTGCTGCATCTCCTTCTTATACAATGCCAGACCTGCATAGCCGATGTTGTCATCCACTCCGCAGTGGACATCATTGGTGTACAGAACCACGATATCCTTGTCCGCTGCCAGTGCCGTGACCGGACCGCCTGTGAGCGGCAGGG
>OAUK01000890.1_pt1 | contig 11513 bp, 16 predicted proteins | sample 1495131 | NCBI WGS metagenome assembly OAUK01 (sample SAMEA2580009, study PRJEB22360) | human gut metagenome | biome: human gut; feature: human-associated habitat; material: faeces | place: Denmark | collected 2008/2010 | reverse complement strand
AGGTGTATAAGTCTTTGGTATCGCAACCCCTGAAATTGATGCTGAGTTAATTATTTTAACGGCGCGTTTGTGGAAAGCGTTAGGGATTGATCAACATGTTTCTCTTCAATTAAATTCGATTGGTTCATTAGAAGCACGTGCAAACTATCGTTCTGCATTAGTGGCTTTCTTAGAAAATCACCAAGATTTAATGAGCGAAGAAGAGAAAGAACGTCTTGTAAAAAATCCATTACGTATCTTGGATACTAAAAATCAAGCATTACAAGATGTATTGGACGGCGCGCCAAAATTATTGGATTATTTAGATGATGAAAGTCGCGAGCATTTTGCGCAGTTATGCGGTCTATTAGATGCGGTGGGTATTCAATATGAAATTAATCCAAAATTGGTACGTGGTTTAGACTATTATAATAAAACCGTATTTGAATGGGTGACATCAGCATTAGGTGCGCAAGGTACTGTATGTGGTGGCGGACGTTATGACGGCTTAGTTGAGCAACTTGGTGGTCACGCAACCAGCGGTGTCGGTTTCGCAATGGGCTTAGAGCGTTTAGTGTTACTCGTTCAAGAAGTGAATAAATCGATTCCGGTAAAAAGTGCGGTAGATATTTATGTTGTTTATCAAGGTGAAGGTACAACATTAGCCGCATTCCAACTCGCTGAAAAACTTCGCTCAGAATTACCGCACTTAAGCACCATGTTGCATTGCAGTGGTGGTAACTTTAAAAAACAATTTAGACGCGCAGATAAGTCTGGTGCGACTCTAGCCCTTGTGCTTGGCGAAAGCGAAGTGCAAAATAATCAAGTTGTGGTAAAACACTTACTTGGCGAAGCAGAGCAGCAAACCATTGATGTGGATAATCTAATTGAACACATCAAAGCCCAATTTTAATTTTAGAAGGATAGGAAAATGGCATATACCATTGAAGAAGAACAAGAACTGAACCAGTTAAAAGAATGGTGGAAAGACAATGGCAAAACCATTATTGCCGCTTTTATTCTTGGTGTAGGCGGGATGTTGGGCTGGCGTTATTGGCAGTCTTATCAAGCCAATCAAATTATGCAAGCGTCTGCTGAATATGATGCCTTAGTTTATACAGCAAACAAAGATGCCGCGGCACAACAAGCTAAAGTGGCTGAATTTGTGAAAGCGCATGATAAAACCAGCTATGCGGTATTTAGCTTATTAGATGAAGCAAAAGGTTTTGTTGCAAAACAAGATTACGCCTCTGCTGAAAATAGCTTAAAACAAGCGATTGCTCAATCACAAGATGATATCTTAACTTCTCTTGCAGCGCTTCGTTTGTCTGCTGTGCAATTCCAACAAGGTCAATTTGATGCAGCATTAGCAAGTCTAAATCAAGTGAAAAGCCAAGGCTTTAGTGCGCGTAAAGATCTTTTAGCGGGTGATATTCAAGTCGCAAAAGGCGATGTGAATGGTGCTAAAGCAAGTTTTGAAAATGCACAGAAAAACGGTAACCCGTTAGAGAAACAAATGGCGCAGATGAAATTAAATAATCTGTAATATTTTAATTAGCCCGAATGTTCGGGCTTTTTTATTGGATTTTTGATCTGATGATTCAGAAACCTATTGTGCCGCCACCCGTCATTTTTATTGGCAGTGCACTTATCATGGCATATTTACCTAATCCTTATCCCTTCAAAATCAATGCATTAGCAGTTTATTTGATTGTGTCGGTTTCTTCTGTCATCGCTTTTTTCAGCCTTTGGCAATTTTATAAAAGTAAAGCGAATATCAATCCAATTCACTTAGAAAAAAGCAACGTGTTTGTGGCAGATGGTATTTATCGTTTTAGCCGTAACCCAATGTATTTAAGTTTAGCGGGCTTGCTAGTGGCATGGGCAGTTTATTTGCAAAGTGCGGTCAGTTTTCTCGGTGTTTTTCTGTTTATTTATTTCATCACACAATGGCAAATTAAACCTGAAGAATACTGGCTAGAGAAGAAGTTTGGTGAGTCTTATTTGGCTTATAAGAAAAAAGTCAGACGTTGGATTTAACCGATAAAAAATCGCCTAAAAATAGGCGATTTTTTATATATTTTGAGAAGCGATTATTTAGCTGCACATCCGCAATCTGCTAATTTTTTAGCTAAACGCTCTGCCACGAAATCCCAGTTCACTACGTTCCAGAACTCTTTGATGTAGTCTGGACGACGGTTTTGGAATTTCAAGTAGTAAGCGTGTTCCCAAACGTCTAAACCTAAAAGTGGGAAACCTTCACAACCTGCGATTTCTTTGCCCATTAATGGAGAATCTTGGTTTGCAGTAGAAACAACAGATAATTTACCTTGGTTAATTACTAACCATGCCCAACCAGAACCGAAACGAGTCGCTGCAGCTTTTTCAAATTCAGCTTTGAAGTTTTCTACAGAACCGAAATCACGTTCGATAGCTGCTTTTAAATCACCTTGTAAAGTAGTGCCTTTTTTCAATGATTTCCAGAATAAGCTGTGGTTTGCGTGACCGCCTGCGTTGTTACGTAATGCCGTACGTTTTTCAGCAGGGATTTTATCTAATTGGCTGATTAATTGACCTGCACACATTTCAGAAAATTCAGCAGGTAAAGTTTCTAACACGGCATTTGCATTATTTACATAGGCTTGGTGGTGTTTAGAGTGGTGAATTTCCATTGTTTGTGCATCAAAATGTGGTTCTAACGCATCATAAGCGTAGCCTAATTCAGGTAGAGTATAAGACATAATATGTTCCTTTTTTAAATGAAGTTAAGGTAATGTTTTTTGATAAAACAACATCAAAAAATAACTAAATAGTAGCAGAAAATTTGATTTAGATCATTAAATCTTTTAATTATTTGATTATCCGATGAAAAAGCTAGGAAAATTTAGTTTGTTTTAAATCAATAAACATGCCGATCTACTTCTAAATAGTTATATTCTGAGGGGGTTAAAATCTCGTCAAAATTTCCCCTTGTGGTAGAATACCCGCTGATTTTTCAGAAGATTTTATTTTTAAGGCTGAGACTATGTTTCCTGCTCATCAACTTCAATTAGAACAATTAGCGTGCCAACGTGGCGATCGCGTGTTGTTCACTGATCTTTCACTGCAATTTCAAAGTGGTGATTTCGTGCAAATTGAAGGGCACAATGGTATCGGTAAAACAAGTTTATTGCGGATTTTAGCAGGCCTTGCACAACCAGTAGAAGGTAAAGTGCGGTGGAATTCAGACGAGATCACAAAACAACGCGAAGAATACCATCATCAGCTGCTTTATCTCGGTCATCATTCTGGCGTGAAACCTGAATTAACCGCATGGGAAAATTTAAAATTTTATCAGCAGATTAGTCAAAGCCAACAAGGCACCGATATTTTATGGGATGTCTTGGAAACAGTAGGTTTACTTGGACGTGAAGATTTGTCGGCAGCTCAACTTTCAGCTGGTCAGCAAAAGCGCATTGCCTTGGCGAGATTATGGATCTCAGAAGCACCACTTTGGATTTTGGATGAACCTTTTACAGCAATAGACAAAAAAGGGGTTGAAGTTTTGACCGCACTTTTTGAAAATCATGCTAAAAAAGGTGGAATGGTGATTTTAACGAGCCATCAAGAAGTACCAAGTAGCCTATTAAAGAAAATCAATCTTGCTGATTATAAATATAACCCTTAGATTTTTATGATATTTTTACAGATTATAAAGCGAGAGCTGAAGATTGCGACCCGTAAGCAAGCGGAAATACTGAACCCGCTTTGGTTCTTTTTGATCGTGATCACGCTATTTCCATTAGTCATTGGGCCGGATCCTAAATTACTTTCTCGAATCGCACCAGGAGTTGCTTGGGTGGCCGCATTACTTTCTGCGTTGCTGTCTTTTGAACGCTTATTCCGAGATGACTTTATTGATGGTTCTTTAGAACAATTGATGCTTACGGCTCAACCTTTAGCATTAACGGCACTCGCAAAAGTCGTTGCACACTGGTTGTTAACGGGGTTGCCGTTGATTCTACTTTCTCCGATTGCTGCTTTATTGCTCTCGTTAGAAGTGAATATTTGGTGGGCATTGGTGCTTACACTCTTAGTGGGCACACCTATTTTAAGCTGCATTGGCGCGATTGGCGTGGCATTGACGGTAGGATTACGTAAAGGTGGCGTATTGCTGAGTTTACTTGTGGTACCATTATTCATTCCGGTTTTAATTTTTGCTTCAGCAATTTTAGATGCCGCCGCATTAAATCTCCCTTATGGCGGACAGCTTGCTATTTTAGGTGCAATTTTGGCTGGCGCGATAACATTATCGCCTTTCGCTATTGCAGCGGCACTACGAATTAGTTTAGATAATTAATCATCATTACGGTGAAAGTGCGGTCAGATTTTTAACTGTTTTTTATTTTTTGGAATTAAGGATCTTTTATGTGGAAGTGGTTACATCCTTACGCAAAACATGAAACCCAATATCATTTATGTGGTAAATTAAGCCCATTTTTTGGTGCGATTGCGGTTTTATTATTGGCTGTTGGTATTGTGTGGGGTTTAGCTTATGCTCCGGCTGATTATCAACAAGGCAATAGTTTCCGAATTATGTATGTGCATGTGCCGGCGGCGATTTGGTCAATGGGCGTGTATGGTTCGATGGCGATTGCAGCGATTATTGCGTTAGTTTGGCAAATTAAAGCCGCTCATCTTTCAATGATCGCCATGGCACCGATCGGTGCAATGTTTACCTTTATTGCCTTGGTAACAGGTGCAATTTGGGGCAAACCAATGTGGGGAACCTGGTGGGTGTGGGATGCGCGTTTAACCGCAGAACTCATTCTTTTCTTCTTATATATCGGTGTATTAGCCCTTTATTCTGCATTTTCTGATCGTGCGGTGGGCGCAAAATCAGCGGGTATCTTGTGTATTGTTGGCGTAGTGAATTTACCAATTATTCACTTCTCCGTAGAGTGGTGGAATACTTTACACCAAGGGGCAAGTATCACGAAGTTTGAAAAACCTTCAATTGCAACGCCAATGTTAATTCCACTGATTTTATGTATTTTGGGATTTTTATTTTTATCCATTTGGTTTACGCTTGTGCGTTACCGCGTTGAATTGCTAAAAGAAGACAGCAAACGCCCATGGGTAAAAGAGTTAGCAAGTAAGCTGAAATAGTTTTTTATTTTTATTTTAGGGAGCGGAAAATGTTTTTCCAAAGTTGGAGTGATTTTATCAATATGGGAGGCTACGGTTTTTATGTGTGGCTTTCCTATGGCATTAGCCTCGTGGCAATGATCATTTTGGCGATACAAAGCGTCAAAGGACGTAAAGCAGTATTAAAAGAAGTGTTACGCGAGCAACAACGTGAAGCCCGTTTAAACCAAGCAAATAAAGGAAATACCCTATGAATCCAAGACGTAAATCAAGACTTTCGATCATCATCTTTGTGATTTTAGGTATTTCGATTGCGACAGGTTTGGTGCTTTATGCGCTTCGCCAAAATATTGATTTATTTTATACCCCTTCGGAAGTTGTAGAAGGGAAAGACGGAAATCCTGATCAAAAACCTGAAGTTGGGCAACGTATTCGTGTTGGTGGTATGGTGGTCGAAGGTTCCGTTAGTCGAGATCCGAAAAGTCTCAAAGTTCGCTTTGATGTGAATGATATTGGTCCATCAATTACAGTAGAGTACGAAGGTATTCTGCCGGATCTTTTCCGTGAGGGGCAAGGTATTGTTGCGCAAGGTGTGTTAAAAGAGCCAACCTTATTGGAAGCAACAGAAGTGCTTGCTAAGCATGATGAAAATTATGTGCCACCAGAGTTGGGTGAGAAAATGCAGAAAGTGCATAAACCAATGGGGGCAGAATTAAAAGGCGAGAGTGAAGCCGATCGTCGTTATAAAGAAACCCAGCAAAAATCGCAAGAAGGTCGCTAATGATTGCTGAATTAGGAAATTATGCGCTTGCTTTAAGTCTTGCTGTTTCATTCTTTTTAGCCATTTTCCCATTATGGGGGGCTGAAAAAGGTCATCCTCAACTTATGTCATTGGCTCGTCCAATGACTTATGGTTTATTTTTTACTTTAACCATTGCGTTTGCTGCATTGTTTTATCTCTTTGCTGTCAATGATTTTAGTGTGCAATATGTGGTGAATAACTCCAACAGTAGCTTACCGATTTATTATCGTTTATCTGCCGTTTGGGGCTCACATGAGGGTTCATTATTACTTTGGATTTGGTTATTAACACTTTGGGGTGCAGCAGTAGCCTTATTTAGCAAACACTTGCCACAAGAAGCAGTAGCTCGTGTGTTAGGTATTATGGGGATTATTAGCATCGGCTTTTTACTCTTCGTATTATTTACCTCGAATCCATTTACCCGTACATTCCCTGACTTCCCCGTAGATGGCAGAGAACTCAACCCAATGTTGCAAGATGTGGGCTTGATTTTCCATCCTCCATTGCTTTATATGGGATATGTTGGTTTTTCTGTGGCTTTTGCCTTTGCGATTGCATCACTAATGACAGGAAAATTAGACTCAGCTTGGGCTAGATGGTCTCGTCCTTGGACGATTGCAGCTTGGGTGTTTTTAACACTTGGTATCGTGCTTGGTTCTTGGTGGGCGTATTATGAACTCGGTTGGGGTGGCTGGTGGTTCTGGGACCCGGTAGAAAACTCTTCTTTAATGCCTTGGCTAGCAGGCACCGCATTAATCCACTCCTTAGCGGTGACTGAAAAACGTGGCTCTTTTAAAGCTTGGACTGTGCTTTTAGCGATTTTGGCGTTTTCACTTTGCTTACTGGGTACGTTCTTAGTTCGTTCAGGTATCTTAGTGTCAGTACACGCCTTTGCTTCAGATCCAACACGTGGTTTATATATTCTTGCTTATTTGGTTGTAGTGATTGGTGGCTCTTTAACCTTGTATGCTTACAAAGGCAACCAAATTCGCTCACGTGATAATGCAGAACGCTATTCTCGCGAAACCTTATTGTTATTGAATAATATCCTATTAATGACCGCACTTTGTGTGGTGTTCTTAGGAACGTTATTACCGTTAGTTCATAAACAATTAGGTTTAGGTTCTATTTCAATCGGTGCGCCGTTCTTTGATCAAATGTTCCTGATTATTATGACTCCATTTGCCTTATTACTGGGTATTGGACCGTTAGTAAAATGGCGTCGCGATCAGTTCTCTGAAATCCGTATACCGGTTGTTGTGAGTGTCATTGTGATGGCGATTGCAGGTTTTGCGTTACCGTATTTCCTCCAAAATAAACTCACCGTCAGTGCTGTGCTTGGTACCATGATGTCAGTCATTATTGTGTTACTCAGCTTCTATGAAATGAAACAACGTGCAACACACCGCGAATCGTTCTTTAAAGGTATTACCAAACTTTCACGTTCCCATTGGGGGATGATTTTGGCTCACCTTGGTGTGGCGATGACCGTTTGGGGAATTGCCTTTAGCCAAAACTTTAGTGTAGAACGTGATGTGCGAATGGCTGTAGGTGATACGGTACAGATTGCTAATTATGACTTCAAATTTGCTGGCGTGAGTGATGCAAATGGCCCTAACTATATGGGCGGTAAAGCACAAATCGACATTTCAAAAGCGGGTAAACCGGAAGCAACATTATTTGCTGAAAAACGTTTTTATACCGTCAGTAAAATGCCAATGACGGAAGCGGCAATTAATTGGGGCTTTACTCGCGATCTTTATGTCGCCTTGGGCGAAAAGATAGATGATAACTCATGGGCATTACGTCTTTACTATAAACCATTTATCCGTTGGATTTGGATTGGCGGATTGTTTATGGCATTAGGTGGCTTGCTCTGTATGTTTGACCGTCGTTACCGTTTTAGTCGTTTGGTAAAACAGTCTTAATCGTGATGAGGGGTTAAATTAAGCCCCTAAAAATAGATGTAAATTGATCGTGTTATGAATAAAAAACTACTTATCCCACTTATTGTTTTTCTTGCCGTGGCGGCAGCTTTTTTAGTTCAATTAGGACGTAACGCACAAGGTGATGATCCAAAAGCGTTAGAATCTGCGCTTGTGGGAAAACCTGTGCCACAGAAAACATTAACGGATTTATTGGAAAATAAAACCTACGGTAATGAAATTTTCCAACAAGGCAAACCGATTCTATTAAATGTGTGGGCAACTTGGTGTCCAACTTGTTATGCAGAGCATCAATACTTGAATCAATTGGCTAAACAAGGTGTAACAATCATTGGTATCGACTATAAAGATGAATCACCAAAAGCTATAAAATGGTTAAAAGATTTAGGCAATCCTTATAGTCTTGTGCTTAAAGATGAAAAAGGTTCTTTTGCATTAGATTTGGGTGTTTATGGCGCACCGGAAACATTTATCGTGGATGGCAAAGGCGTGATTCATTATCGCTTAGCAGGTGATGTGAATGAACGCGTTTGGAATGAGACTTTAAAACCGATTTATGACAAACTCGCGGAGAAACCATAATGAAAAAATCATGGCTTTTTTTAACCGCACTTTTTGTGAGTCTCTCATCGACTGCCTCTATTGATGCGCTGAATTTTGCCTCGCCAGAGCAGGAAAAGGATTATCATCAATTAACGCAAGAGCTTCGTTGCCCTCAATGTCAAAATAACAATATTGCCGATTCGAATGCAACCATTGCAGTAGATATGCGTGGCAAAGTGTTTGAGTTGTTACAAGAAGGTAAAAAAAGAAGTGAAGTTGTCGATTATATGATTCAACGTTATGGCAATTTTGTGACTTATGATCCACCAATGACGACGTCTACAATCGTATTATGGATTGCCCCAATTTTGTTAGTGTTGATTGGGATTTTATTTATATTTAAACGTAAATCAAAAAGCCCAAGTGCGGTCAATTCTGACGCGATTTTAGATGATGAAGAGAATGCACGTTTATCGGCTTTACTCAAAGAAAAGGATAAATAATGAATTTTGCATTAAGTATTATTGCGCTTACTTTAGTCGTGGCATTGATTTGTTTTTATCCGTTGTTGCGTTCAGTGAAAGCGAAAGAAGATAAAAAACGTGATGAATTAAATAAAGCATTGTATTTTTCTCGCTTAAAAGAGATTGAGCAAGATAATCAGCAAGGTTTAGTAGAGAACATTGAACAACTTAAACAAGAGCTACAAAAAACATTATTGGAAGATATTCCTCAACAAGAAACACAAACGATCGATAAAAATGCCAAAAATTACGGTAAGTTGTGGTTTGTTTCTGGTTTATTAGGTTTGGCCATTATTGCCGGCGGGGCTTATTTCCCTTTGGGATCTTGGAAAGCCGAAGATATGATGGAAAAAACATTGGCAAAATTACCTTACTTCTTTGAACGAATCAAAGAAGAAGACACAAACCCAATGACAGATGCTGAAATGCAGCAATTTTCGACCGCTCTTCGTTTGGAGTTACAAAAAACACCAAAGGATGCTAAAAAATGGTGGTTGTTAGGTCAGGTAGGAATGAATTTAGGTAATGGAAAATTAGCCTTTGATAGTTACCAACAAGCGAATAAGCTTGAGCCGGATAATTTAGATTATAAGCTTTCTTATGCGCGTATGTTAATGTCTTCTGAAGATCAAACGGATAAACTGAAAGGTAATCAGCTTTTACGTGAAATTATTCGTCAAGATCATTCTAATCCTGAAGCATTAAGTTTACTGGCTTTCAGTTATTTTGAAGGTGAAGATTATAAAATGGCAGCCGTTACCTGGGCAATGATGTTGCGTTTATTGGAACCAGATGATCCTCGCGTGCCAATGCTTGAAAAGAGTATTCGTGCTGCACGTGATGCCCTTGCTTTACAGGAAGAAGAAAAAGCAAAAAGTGTCACACCGGAGAAATAATGAAACCTCAATTATTAGGTTTTCACCATATTGCAATTATTGCTTCGAACTATGCACGTTCGAAGCATTTTTATATGGAGATTTTAGGGGCGAAACAGTTAAATGAAACTTATCGTGCAGAACGAGATAGTTATAAATTAGATTTAAGTTTTCCTGATGGGAGTCAAATAGAGCTATTTTCTTTCCCAAATCCTCCTCAAAGAGTAACTAGCCCTGAAGCCTGTGGTTTACGGCATTTGGCATTCAAAGTAGAAAATATTGATGAGTACGTAGCTTATCTTTTTGAAAATAGCATTGATAGTGAACCAATTAGGGTTGATGAATTAACGGGAATGAAGTACACTTTCTTTAGAGACCCAGATTATTTACCTATTGAGTTATACGAAAATAATTATTAACGTAGAAAATCAAATTATTATGAGTCATATTAAGAAAAAAATTGGGATTTACTCTTTTTGTGTTTTAGCATCATCAGTTGTTTTAGCCGAAGGTAGTAGTGTTGTATATGCAACAAAGGTAAAAACGCCTGAAAATAATGTTTCAGTTAATGTTTCTGAAAGTAATATTTCTGAAACAGTGAAATATATTGATGGAAAAGGGCAAAGGAGTTTAGATCCTAAATCTGAAAAAGATATGGAAGAACTTGCTAATAGTGTTGAATTTGAGGTATATAAATTTAATGAAGCTGCGGCATCAAAAACAACGTTTCTTTCACCCGCGGGGATTTGTAGCGGTTTTAAAAGTGATGATGGCGTAGATGTTACTAATACCAGTAATTATTACATCAAACCTAATGATGCCAGTGAGTATTATGGTAGTGTGTTAGGGGCAACGATTTATAAAAAAGGTGAGACAAAACATTCACAGTATGTGCCTGTTTATGCAATCCGAAATGCGAATGTAGCGAAATACATTGAGCAAAATGAAGATCCAAACATTAGAAAAAAAGCAAATGCGCGGATTAAAGAAGGCAGAGAAACACTCAATAAAGTAGTTTGTGATAAAAGGTAGTATTATGAAAAAATTAATTTCTATTGCAGCACTATCTGTTTTAACAGCTTGTACAGCTCCTCAAGAGGCATCAACTATTGGAAATGGGGTCGCAGCGTATGATATGAATACCGTGCAGGATTACAATGCTCGAGTAATAAGTGGCAATACGGTAAGTGCTCGAGAAAAAGCGAAAGTTGCACAAAGAGATAGTATCCCAAATGAAATGAACGCGAGTGATCATCGCTCTAAACAGAGAGGGTATTCTCGTGTCCCTGTTGCGATAATGCCGAGTGTCGGCGTAGGCTATTGTCGTCACTGTTGGTAATTAAATTGATAAAAATTAACCGCCCTTGAAAAGTGCGGTTATTTTTTTGCTTGTTTATAAGCCTAAAATCGATTTCACAAAAGGAATCGTCAGATTTCGTTTGGCTTGTAGTGAGGCTTCATCGAGTTTCACTAATGCTTCTTTTAGTGTCGCCATATCACGATCTAAACGCGTGAATATAAAATTGGCAGTATCATCTGAAAGTATGATACCTCGTTGATGGGCATTCTGTTTCAATACTGCAAATTTTTGTTCATCGCTGAGTGGAATCAATTGATAACTTTCTCCCCATTTTAAGCGAGAAGCAAGATCCGGTAATTTAACGGGTAGAGCCGTTGGAGATTGATCTGCACTGACAACTAATAAGGTTTTGCCATT
>OAUK01000889.1_pt1 | contig 11515 bp, 8 predicted proteins | sample 1495131 | NCBI WGS metagenome assembly OAUK01 (sample SAMEA2580009, study PRJEB22360) | human gut metagenome | biome: human gut; feature: human-associated habitat; material: faeces | place: Denmark | collected 2008/2010 | reverse complement strand
CGGCGGCTCCATGGGCGTAAACGACTCGTGGGGTACCAGCCACTCTGCCACCGAGCAGACCGGCACTTCGCACAGCACCTCCGATGGGACGTCGCATGGAACATCGGACACCATCAGCCAGCAGGAGAGCCACGGCACAACAGACACCCGCGGCATGGGCCGTACCCAGCAGGTCGAGCTGTGCAACAAATCGGTGGAAGAATTGCTGGAACGCATTGAAAACCAGCTCAAGCGCGCCAAGGAAAGCGAGGATTACGGCTGTTATAAATGTGCGGCTTATTTCCTTTCGTCTACCCCGTCCACGGCGATACTTGCGGCTAATACTTATCGCGCATTGATGGTGGGCGAGGGCTCCTCGGTGGAGAGCGGTGCTGTGAATGTCTGGCAGAACGATGAGGCACAGGTGGCCCAGCTGCGGGAGTATCTCAAGCGATTCATGCACCCGGTCTTTGCCCGTCCGCTGTGGGCGGGTGCGCCGGACAGCCTGCTTTACACGCCAGCAACACTGGTTAGTGGGCGGGAACTTCCGATGCACCTTGGCTTGCCCACCCGCTCAGTGCACGGCTTGCCAATCATCGAGCACGCGGAGTTCGGCCGCAATGTGCCGGACGAAACGGTGCCGGATGCGGACAAGATGGAGCTGGGCAAAATCTACCATATGGGCAGGGAGGAAAAAGCGGACCTTATCCTGAACCGGCAGGCAATGGCCTCCCATACCTTTGTCACAGGCTCTACGGGTACGGGCAAGTCCAACGCAGTCTACCATCTTCTGGACGAGATAACAAAGGATGGACGGACGTCGTTTCTTGTGGTGGAACCGGCCAAGGGCGAGTACAAGAATGTGTTCGGCAGCCGCGCGGATGTAAAGGTGTTCGGCACCAACCCCAGAGAAACTCCGCTGCTGCGCATCAATCCCTTTGCGTTCCCGCAGAACATCCACATTCTGGAACATATCGACCGTCTGGTGGAAATCTTCAATGCCTGCTGGCCCATGTATGCGGCCATGCCTGCCGTGCTGAAGGATGCCATCGAGCGCAGCTATCAGAAAGTAGGCTGGGATCTGCGCAATTCGGAAAGTGAAAAGGGGGTTTTCCCGACCTTCTTCGACCTGCTGGATATTCTGCCGGGCGTCATTGAGGAATCGCACTACTCCAAGGACACCCAGAGCGATTATGTGGGCGCTTTGTGTACCCGTGTGAAGTCACTGACCAACGGCATTTACGGCAGTGTGTTCTGCGCAGAGGACGCGCTGAGCGACGCAGAGCTGTTTGACTGCAATGTGGTCGTGGACCTGAGCCGGGTGGGGTCGATGGAGACAAAATCGCTGCTGATGGGCATTCTGGTCATGAAGCTGCAGGAATACCGGATGTGTGGCAGCGAGATGAACAGCAGACTGCGCCATGTTACCGTGCTGGAAGAGGCGCACAATCTGCTGCGCAAGACGTCGGCGGAACAGCCGCAGGAAGGGGCAAATCTGCAGGGCAAGTCGGTGGAGATGCTGGCCAACGCCATTGCGGAGATGCGTACTTACGGCGAGGGTTTTATCATTGCGGATCAGGCTCCCGGCCTGCTGGATATGTCGGTCATCCGCAACACCAACACGAAAATCATCCTGCGTCTGCCGGACGAAGAGGATCGCAAGCTGGTAGGTAAGTCTGCCGCCCTGAAGGAGGCACAGATCGACGAATTGTCCAAGCTGCCGCTGGGTGTGGCTGCCGTTTACCAGAATGAGTGGCCGGAGGCGGTGCTCTGCAAGATTGAGGCGTATCCCATGCCGGAAAATGCTGTTTACCACAAGCCCTCAAAAATGCCGCATGAAATCAACGCAGAGTTTGTATTTGGACAACTGGCAGCGGGCAAAGAGCTGGAACCGCTGAGCGTTTCGGAGATGGAGCAGCTGAAGCGCTGGCTGAAGCGCCATGAGATGATGTTGAAGCCGGAGGACGGCCGCTACCTGGAACAGGTCTTTGCAGGCGGCGAACTGGATGTGGCTAAGACCCGGAAAGCTGTGTTTGATTTCTTTGGTGGGATTAGCACGGTCGTTGATTACTGTGCCGCAGCCGAAAAATCGTTCACACCCCGTAAAGAATTTCTGGAACAGCTGCAGGGACAGTACGGCCTGAAAGCTGCTGCCGCAGACTGGGTGCTGAATAGCGTGATAAGCATGGGCATGAGCCTGAACCCGGATGCAAAGGCTGTAGATAATCTAAGGACGAATTTTGAACAGCAGGGAGGTCGTGTGCTGTGAGGCGAGAAATCTCAGAAGCGAAACCGATGGAAGCAAAAATGCACATTGGGTTGGATGATGTCGTCAAACAGTCATTTGAGCGTCTACAGAAAGGCGCGATAGAAAAGCCAGAAGAAAAACTGGATGCTGCTACGGAAAAGTCATTTGCAGAGCTAGAAAAAGAGCTGGAATACAAAAATAACGATGATGGAATGCCGTACCGTATGGAGCAGGATCTTTTGTCGGATGCAGAGTATAAAAGAAACGGATATGAGTATACTACCGATCACCTTGGAAGGCTGTTTACAGCCGAAGGAGACCTGCATCTGAAAGAGCGTGATGGTCGTCTGCAAATTAAAGACAGCATCCATGACATTGGAAAAGGATATGAAAAAAGTACCGATGATCGAGGTCATGCAATTGCAGATCGCTTTGATGGGGCAAACGATTTGGAAAATCTCATTCCGCAGGATTCTGGACTAAATCGGAACGAATTCAAAAATTTTGAGAATAAACTGGCACAGGAAGTGGAAGCTGGGAAAAAAGTCAATCTGAAATTGGAGATGCATTATCCGGGAGACTCCTTCCGCCCGGATGCCATTACTGCAGTGACAACGATTGACGGAAAGCAGGAAGTTAAAGTATTTCTGAACGATCAGTATTTATAAGTCCACTGCACTTTCAGGTTATTACAATCTCGGTCGATTGCACATACAATACAAGTATCACTTCACAAAACGGAGGGTACTTGTACTATGGTGGACTACGCCGACATCGGAAAACGCATCCGTGCCTGCCGCCTTGCAAAGGGCATGACGCAGGAACAGCTGGCCAATGAGGTCGGCGTGGTGGTCACGCACATCAGCCATATCGAAACAGGCAACTCCGTGCCCAGCCTGAAAACGCTGATCGACATCATCAACGCACTGGACTGCTCGGCGGACGAGCTGCTGTGCATCGAGATCAAAAAGGCAAAGCCGATGTTCGACAGCTGGATGACCGAACAGCTTGCAGATTGCTCTGTCGATGAAGCAAAGATCATCAAAGAAACGGTGGTCAGCCTGAAAAAATCGCTCCGAAAAGTGTACGGAAAGTCCTCTAAATACAGATATGACTAAAACTTCAAAAACTGAATGCCAGTTGGTAGGTATTGAGCGCCTAAAAGAGCACCAATAAACAGAATGAACCGCCCCGGTTTCCATAGCAGGAAGCCGGGGCGGTTTTTCTATGCAAAGCTATATAGAAAAATCCGAATGGAAGTTTGCCGGATGGACAATATTGGTGTCAAATCAACGCTTTATAATAAAAGCATCAAAATGATTCATTGGAATCATTCCGAACGGAAAAGGTTACGCATCCATTGAGATGGGAGGAAAAACCATGAAAGAGCTATTTGAAATCTATGATGGTAGTGCAGAAGCTAAAAAAGCCAAAGGAAAATCCAAAAATCTGAGCGGCTTTCATCCGCTGTTTACCGCATCTGCGCGCAGAAGCATTGCGCTGGATGCCTTAAAGATTTGGCTGCTGCTGGGGGTTCATTGTGGGCGTGGTGACAGGTGTTGCAACCGGTGCCGGAGCAGTGTCGGTCCTTTTGGGGCTTCTGATCGCTGCAGGGATCTATTTTGGCTTCCGAGATGATGTCTATAAAAAAGTCTATGGCCCGGAGCATGACAGAGGCCAGCTGCCTTTGACGGAAGGAATGAGCTGGGAAGAAGCCGTAGACCGCATACGGCGCGGATTTGCCAACCCGGACGTTGAACAGGTTACGGATACTGCGGATGCCGTGACCTTTTAGACTCACATCCCTCTGCCTTTGCAAAAAACTCGGAAAGCGTGATCTGAAAAGCATCTCAGATCTTTACAAGCGAAGGAATGGACGGGATCGCAAAGGTCTAAAGCCCCCAAGCGTCCAACTTACAACAAAAATGAGACAGGCGACCCACCTTTCGGGAAGCCTGTCTCATTTTTCTGTTGGGGGCTATTTGCATTGCTGAGCAACAGCCCGGTTTGGAAACTCAGTGATTGAAGGAGAACGGGGGATTACTTAAAGGCTGATGTCCTTTCCGCCATTGAGCTTGCTGAAGGCCAGCAGGGAGATGACGGTCAGGATGGTCATGATGGTGGACAATGCGGCTGCAGTGCCGTAGTTGCCGCGGATGACCTCGGTATAGATTGCTACTGTCAGGGTCTTGGTCTTGCCGGTATACAGGATGATTGCGGTAGACAGTTCACTGATCATGGTGACCCAGCTCAGGATAGCACCAGAGATGATGCCGGAAGCCATCATGGGAACCGTGATGCGGAAGAATGCCTTCATTTTGGAAGCGCCCAGCGAGATAGCAGCTTCCTCAATGCTCATGGGGATCTGCTGCAGGATAGCCACCGACGAGCGGATGGTATAGGGCAGACGCCGGATGATAAGGGCTACTACCATGATGAGCATGGTGCCGCTGATGAGGAGCGGGGGCTTATTGAAGCCGATGAGCAGCGCAATGCCAAGGACCGTGCCGGGCACGATGTAGGGAATCATCGAGAGGACGTCCACCACGTTGGTCAGGGCATTGCGGCGGCGCACCACCAGATAAGCGATGAGAACAGCCAGCAGCACGATGACGACCAGTGCCAGCAGGGGGATGATGATGGTATTCTGAATGCTGCGACCCAGCTTGCCGATGGCGGTCTGGTAGCTCTGCAGCGAGTAGCCGTCCACAAAGATCTTACCCTGCGTGTTCTTGAACGAGGTGTAGATGACGTAGGCCTGCGGCATGATGGCGATGCCCACTACAAGGTAGACGACCAGATGCACCAGAGCGTTGATGCCCTTGCGAGCCTCCCGCTCCTCCACGGGGTGCATACTGTTCAGAGCGAAGGCGTTCTTGTTGGAAACGTACTTCTGGACGAGGAACACCAGCGTGGTGACGACGATAGCGATGACGGCGATAGCGGCTGCAAAGCCGTCGCTGCCGCCCACCTCGTTGATGAACTCAGTGTAAAGGACAACAGGGAAGGTACGGTAGCCCTCACCGATCAGCATCGGGGTGCCGAAGTCTGCAAAGGATCGCATGAACACCAGCAGAGCCGCAGCCAGCAGGGTGGGCATGATCAGGGGTACGACCACTTTGAAGAAGCAGGCAATGCCAGAGCATCCGAGGTTCTCAGCCGCCTCGATGAGGGAGTTGTCGATGTTCTTCAATGCACCCTTGGCGTAGAGGAACACCAGCGGGAACAGCTGGAGCGTCATGACCAGCACGATGCCGCCGAAGCCGTAGATGTCCGGGATGGCGATGCCGAGGTTTTTGAAGAAGGCGGTGATGACACCGCTGCGACCCAGCAGCAGGATCCATGAGTAGGCACCGATGAAGGGAGCCGACATGGATGCCACCACAATGAGGATATTCAGCACCGACTTGCCTTTGATCTTAAAGATCGTGAACAGGTATGCCAGTGGGGTGCCAATGGCGATGGAGAGCACCGTCGCTGTGATGGACACCTTGAAGCTGTTGATCAGGGTATCGAAATAGTAGCTCTTGGAAAAGAACTTCGTGAAATAAGCCAGCGTGAAACCGCCGGTGTCGGGGTCCAGCACAGACTGGCGGATCAGGTATGCCATCGGGTAAAGCAGGAACAGTGCATAGAGTGCGATGGTCCCCAGCGTAATGGCTCCCCAGACATCAAGACGGAACTTATTATTGTTTTTCATAAGCGTCGCTCCTGATGAGATTGGTACCACCGTCCTTGGTAAAGACGTTGATCTTCTCTTTCTTGACCTTCAGCAGCACCTTCTCGCCCTTCTTGAGGCCCTCGCCAATGGAGGACTCCTCTACGATCTCCACCGAGTCGCCCTGATCGGTGTCAATGGTGTAGTGGGTGTTGAGACCGAGGTAGGTGCATTCCTGCACGGTGCCGTGGATGCCATCGGTGCCGTCCTTGCAGATAATGAACTCCTCCGGGCGGATGGAACAGCGCACATCCTGCTCGGCAGCCTTGTCCAGAGCATCGATGTGCTCATGGTAGCCGTCGGCAAAGGTGATGATGCCGTCCTTGACGTGGGCATTCACGATGTTGGTGCGGCCGATAAAGGTGGCAACGAAGACATTCTTCGGGCGCTGGTAGATGTCGCGGGGAGTGCCAACGTGCTGGATGACGCCCTCCTTCATAACGGCGATACGGTCGCTGATGGCCATTGCCTCTTCCTGATCATGGGTGACGTACACGGTGGTAATGCCAACGCTCTTCTGGGTGTGGCGGATGACGCTGCGCATCTCGACACGGAGCTTTGCGTCCAGATTGGAAAGCGGCTCGTCCATCAGCAGCACATCCGGCGAGATGACCAGTGCGCGAGCCAGTGCGATACGCTGCTGCTGACCGCCGGAAAGCTGGTTGGGCATACGGTCGGCATACTGCATGATCTGCATCAGGTTCAGAAACTCATCCGTCCGCTTCTTGATCTCGGCCTTGTCCACCTTGCGGTTTTTCAGACCGAATGCCACATTGTCCCGGACGGAGAGGTTCGGGAAGATGGCATAGTTCTGGAACACCATGCCGATGTTGCGCTTGCTGGGGTCCATATCGTTGATGCGCTTCTCGTTGAAGAAGATGTCGCCGCCCTCAATGGAGTTGAAGCCTGCGATCATACGGAGAAGAGTGGTCTTGCCGCAGCCGGAGGGACCCAGCAGGGTGAACAGCTCACCATCTCCGATCTCCAGATCCAGGTCCGGGATGACCGTATTATTCCCGTAGCGCTTTACTGCGTCTTTGACTGATATTCTGCTCATACTAGCCTCCTGCTGCCCTTTGAATTACTTGCTCTGCAGATCGGTGAAGATCTCAGTGTACTTGTCCACCAGCTCCGACTTGTGGGCGCTGACGTAGGGAATGTCCTCTTCGATGACATTGATGTCTGCCATCGGGGTCATGGCATCGTTGGTGGCAGCATCCTTCATAACAGGACGGTTGGTCAGGGTGCTGCCCCAGATGTTCTGGACTTCCTCACTCAGGATGAAGTCAATGAACAGCTTGGCATTGTCAATGTTCTTTGCGCCCTTGATGATGGTGGCAGAAGCAGGAAGGAAGACAGTACCTTCCTTCATGTAAACGATCTTGACAGGTGCGCCGTCCAGAACCAGCTGAGCACAGGGATCCTCATAGGACAGACCCACCACATACTCGCCATCGGCAACTCCCTTGTAAACGCCGCTGGAGCTTTCGCAGATCTTGCCGTCCACATTCTCAAACAGGTCGTGGACGTACTGCCATGCCTTATCGTCCTCGTAGCCGCCCATTGCAAGCAGCATATTGGTCAGGTGTGCGAAAGCGGAAGAGGAGTTGGCGGGGTCGGCAGTGGCGATCTTGCCCTTCAGGGCCGGGTTCAGCAGATCCTCGTAGCCCTCGATCTTGATGTCACCGATGAGGTCGGTGTTGACGATGAGGACGCTGCCGTCCAGCACATTGCCGGTGATGAAGCCGCACTTGTTCTTGTAGGCGTCGATGACGTTTGCATCGTTGGCGGAAACATACGGCTCCCACAGGTCCTCGTTGGTGTACATCTGCGACCAGGAGCCGCCGAACAGGACATCTGCGTAGGGATCGTTCTTTTCGGACTGGATACGCTTGACCAGTTCGCCGGTGCCGGCCTGGATCAGCTCGACATTGACGCCGTATTTCTCCTCAAACAGAGGAATGGTGGCGTTCAGCAGGCCCTCAGAGTTGGGCGAGTAGATCACGAGGTCGCCGCCGCCCTGTGCAGCAGAACCAGAAGCGGCAGTGGAAGCAGCGGTAGAACCGGCAGAAGAGGTGCTGGCGGAGGAGCCGCCGCAAGCGCTCAGAGCAGCAGAAGCTGCGATAACACCGGTAGCCATCAGGAACGAACGACGAGAAATCTTTTTCATAGTAAAAACCTCCATTTTTTACCTGAAACCTTTCGATAGTCCCATTTTAATGCTTCTAGCACAAAAATAACACTCAAATTGCAGAACAAATGGAAAAAATACCGAACAGCGGCTGTCCGGTATTTTTTCATAGACACTTATTTCAAGGTGCTCTGGTACTCCCGCACCGAGCAGCCGATGTATTTTTTGAAAACGTGGTTAAAATATTTGTACTCACCAATGCCGCACTCCCAGCCGATTTGGGAGATGGGCAGTTTTCCTTTCCGGATGAGTTCCAGAGCGTTCTGAATACGGCAGCGGTTGAGGTAGTCAATGACCGTTGTGCCAAGCTCTTTCTGAAACTTCTGGTTGATGTACCGTTCCGAGTAGTGGAACTGTTCCTGAAGGTCAGCAAGTGTTATCTTGCTCCGGTAATTCTCTTTCAGATAGGCTACGATGCGCAGCACCAGCGGGTCAGTGACCTTATCTTCGCTTAATGGCGGCAGAGCTGTCCGGCTGCGGACGGCCTCTGCCTCGTCCTCCCGCTGTTGGAGGTACTGGTTATCCCCCGCAAGGCGGACAGCCTTCTCCAGCGCAGTACGCATCTCGTCCATGTCGAGAGGCTTGAGCACATAATCCGATACGCCGTTCCGGATAGCCTGCTGGGCGTACTCAAACTCCGAGTAGCCTGTCAGGATGATGGCGATATAGTTGAATTTCTCCCGGGTGTCGGCGATCATCTCAAGACCGTTTTTTACCGGCATGGTAATGTCGGTAATGACGATGTCAGGCTGCAGTTCAGCGATCTTTTCTTCACCTGCCGCCCCATTCTCTGCCTCGCCCACCACCGAGCAGCCGCACTCCTCCCACGGCACCGAGTAGCGAATGCCCTTGCGGATGATCTCTTCATCTTCTACAAGCAGAACGCGATACATGGTTTACATTCCTCCCAGCCGGAGCTTGAGTTTCACCGTGAAGCCTTCGCCCTCGGTGCTGTCGATGGTCAGTCCGCTGTCACCGCCGTAGCCCAGCCAGATGCGGCGGTTGATGTTCTGCAGACCATTGTGCTCGATGTTCACTTCATCCGAGCGCAGGATGTCTCGCAGCTGTTCCAGCATGGTCTCGTCCACGCCTCCGCCGTTGTCCTCTACCGTGAAATAGAGCGCATCCTCCCCCAGCCAGCCCCGTACCCTTATATGGATGCAGGGCTTTTTCTGGAATCCATATTTGATGCTGTTTTCCAGCAAGGGCTGTAAAAGCAGCTTCGGGATGATGAACTCCATGCAGGCGTCGTCGATGTCGATCTCGTAGGAGAAATTCGCACCGAAGCGGGTGGACTGGATCACAAGGTAATCCTGCAGATATTTCAGATCATCTTTAACGGTGACATTGTGCTTTGTGTTGTTGATGCTGTAGCGCAGGATGCCGATAAACCGCCCGATCAGCTGCTGGGCTCGCTGGGGGTCTGTCGGGATAAGATAGCGGATATTGTCCAGCGTGTTATAAATAAAGTGGGGATTGATCTGCGCCTGAAGATTCTGCATCTCCATCCGGTTGTTCACTTCGGCAAGAGCGATGTTGCGCTGGCTCAGCTCCTGAATGCTGCGAACCATCTTGTTGACCTGACGGGCGATCTCCTCGATCTCATCGCCGGTGTCGATCTCGATGATGTGATCGGGGTCCTCCTTGCGGATGATGCGGATCTGCCGCACGAGAGTGTCCACCGACTTTACCATCTGCTCAGTCATAGCGTGCATAATGCGGACGAACATTGCTGCCCAGCTCAGCCCCAGCAGTACGATCAGGAGCAGACCCACCAAGAGATAACTGTAATTCGTGGGCGAGTAGATGAAGGAGTAAGCCAACACCGTGCCGTTTTCCAGCGAGCGGCTGCTGCGCAGATAGCGGTTCCCGTTCACCCGCACATACTGCGCCGCATCGGCGGGCAGATACTTGTTGGCGTTCTTCTGGGAGAGGAAGGAGGAATTTGAACAGGCGATGACATCACCGTTGGGTTTGGTGAGGATGGCGTCGTACTGGTACTGGCTGAACAGTTTTGTCCAGTCGTTCTCATTCAGATAAACTGCCGCAGCACCCTGATATTCGCCATCCCGGTAGAGCGGATGGATCATAACGTATTCTGAGCTGTTGGCTCGGAAGTGGTAGACCGTGGTGTAGACGGCCCGCATAAGATGGCAGGCGTTGTCCACGGCGATGCCGTTGAATTCCTGCCGGTGGAGATTCATCTCTCCCTCCGAAAAGGTCGTGAACCGAACATTTCCCTTGGAGTCGGTAAGGATGAGCTGTATCTCCACAAGAGCCGAGACGTTGTAATGGCTGATAAGATAACGCAGGTTGTCCTGATCCTTCCGCAGCTCGGAGAGGAACAGCTCGGTGTGTCCAGCGTCCAGCAGAAAGGCTGACGTGTTATCGTACACCTCATGGAAGGTGGAGGCGACACTCTCCAGATGGTCTTCCCGCCGGGCGTTCTGGTTGAGAGCATTTACAGCAGCGATCGCAATGCAGAACAAAAGACATCCCAGCAGCAGGCTTGAGATCAGCTTACGGGAGACGCTCTGCTCCAGCTCCTGCTGAAAGCGGCTCTTTTTGTAGGTGCGATCGTGGTGACTGTGATCCATACTTTTTTCGCTCCTGCTCTTCGACAAACTTTGCCATACGTCGATTATAATGCCTTGAATCAGATGAGTCAACGGGCGTGCTGCTGTCATTTTTATTGCATAACACAAAAAACTGCCCGGAACGATAGGAGAAGGTCGTTCCGGGCAGTTTTGGCAGTACATGGAAAAGAACTTTTTACAGCATTTTCACGGTCAGAGCCTCGCTGGTGAGGTCCTGCGCGGTGTTGCTATGGGCAGGGTCATCCAGCATATACCGCAGCACCAGAACTTCGCCTACATAGAGGAATGCTGCCTTGATGGGGATGCTGCCGGAGTCCAGCGGGCTTTCCTGTGCGCCGCAGAGAAGGACGACATCTGCGAGCAATGCGCCGGGGGAGTCCTCGTAATGGGTCAACAGGATGATTTTTGCCCCGGCGGCCTTGGCGGTGCGCAGTGTCTCCATCATGTCGCGGGTCGCGCCGGAGTAGGAGACGAAGAGCACAACGTCGGCCTCGTTCATCAGACTGGCAGTCAGCAGCTGTAAATGGCTGTCGCCTGCGGTGCGGAACTTAGTGGAAAGGCTGGCGAAGCGGGCGCAGATGTCGTTTGCCAGGAGCATACTGCCGCCCTGTCCGAGGCAGAACACCTGCCTGGCCTCCTGCATCAGGTGTACGGCCTCGTCCACGGCCTCGGTAGAGAGGGCGTTCTGGGTGCCGTTGATGGCGGTGAGGAAACGGGCGTATGCGTGCTCGCAAAGTTCTGCGGTGGTAGCACCGGGCTGAAGCTCCCTCTGGCTGGAGGGT
>OAUK01000884.1_pt1 | contig 11554 bp, 9 predicted proteins | sample 1495131 | NCBI WGS metagenome assembly OAUK01 (sample SAMEA2580009, study PRJEB22360) | human gut metagenome | biome: human gut; feature: human-associated habitat; material: faeces | place: Denmark | collected 2008/2010 | reverse complement strand
TACAATGTTAGCTAAGGAGGGTGCTCATGAGTAAACAATTACATAGCCATGAAGGTGTATATACACGTACTTGCGGCACATGCGGCCTTACAGCTAATGTGAACGTACTAGCTGTAGTAAATGAATACATGAAACAAGAGGGCCGAGTTATTACTTGGTCTGTCCATGAAGTTAAATGGGGCTATTACAAGCAAGGTGGCTTTCAATTCTCTGATGGTACGACTGATGTAGACTTGGCGTATCTACAAGATATGCGTATCTTTAATGAAACTGAAGAGTTGCGACTTACTGTACAACATGGCGAGATTGTATATCGCTATATTAATGATGAAACTGGTGAACCTGTAACATACGTTGACTCTTCCTCCCGTATGATTGGTGAAGTTGATGCAGGTCGTACTCAATTGAACCGAGTAGAAGGATTTACAAGCTTAGTTGATACAGGACGTAAACTTTCACAAATTATCCCTGTGGCCACAACAAAACAATACTGTTATTTAACGACACGCAATTACATTGGCTATTTAGATAATCATCAAGCGAGCTATACAGATTATCGATATGTCGAAATTGTGGATAAGGAGGTCTAGTATGGCTGGTAAAGGTAAAAGTAAAAATAGACATGCTGCTAGTGCGGCCTTCTTTGCACGAAATAATCCAGGGATGGATGTTGAAAAAGTAGCCAATGAAAGACATTCCGGTGGCAATCGTGGCGGTCAAAATCGCTCTGGTGGCTATAATAATTCCTACAATAATCAAGGTGGTAATCGCAGCGGTGGTAACAGCAAATACCCAAGTGAGCCAGCAAGCGCAGCGTACAACTTTGTTCGTTTGCCAGAGCATGTAATTCCAGCTGAGTTTTACAATGGTCACTTTGAAGGGGTTACAAAAGATGTACTCAAAGTATACTGTGATCATGTACAACAAGCTGATACACATACAGGCTATATCGACCTTACGATTACTACAGAAACACCATTATTCATTGGTGGTCCATCTAAACAAGACGAGGATACACCACTTGAATTTTATGGTGGACAAGATAATCCTACAATTCCAGGGGCAAGCCTTAAGGGTATGGTAAAACAAATCTTTAAGATTGTTACCGCAAGTAGCTTTAGACCTTACCAACGCGGTACAGGTCTTGGTGATTTCGAAGATAGACATCTCTACTTCCGTGATTTTGCAAGTTCTATTACATCCCTCAAAGAATATTATGCTTCTCGTATGGTGGGGATGGAAAAGAATGGCAAAGGTGAAATGAAAGCTGCTACAAAAGCAACACCTGGCTTTATTATTCAGACTGTAGACAATAACTATTTTGCTGTACCTAGTGAATCTAGAAAAATGTCGTATTCTGGTGATTATGAAATGCAAAAGAAGAAAGATACGCCATCTATTGATTGGAATGATCAGTATGTAAATATCCATACGGGTAGAATGAACTCTAAAAAATCTTACATGCGCATTACTCGACCTGGTAATTTTGAAGGTAAGCGTATTCCGATTCTTCAAGAATGTATCGACAGTTATAAAGACGATAAGAACCGTGGTACATTAAATCTATTGGATAAAAAAGTTGGTAAATCTGGTGATGCAGCCAAGAATTATACTCGTTGTGATGATGTTAAGTTTGTAGTGCCATGTTTCTTCTCTGAAAAAGATGGTATTGTAGAGCATTTTGGTCATGGTCGATTCTATCGTATTGCATATGACTTGAAAATTAGCGATCACTTACCAACTACATTAGAGCAACATAATAATGGTGTGGATCTTTGTGATAGTGTATTTGGCTACGGTGATAATTGGGCTGGCCGCTTATCCTTCTCCGATGCTCATGTTGTGGGACCTGTGAGAATGTGCCAATCTGATTACCCACATCCATTGATGGGGCCTAATCCAACATCCTTTCAATTGTATTTAGAGCAAGATGTAGATAATCACTCTACTTATAACCATTGGGGACACGAAGGGGCATCCATTCGCGGTTATAAAATGTACTGGCATCAACCTTTAGCAAAAGCAAAAGATTGGACTCGTACAGAAGCGGAAAAAGCCATTCAAGGTACTCGTAAAATCCGTCCAGTTGATACTGGCGTTACCTTTAAAAGCCGCATTCATTTTGAACGTTTAAGTAGCGTTGAACTAGGTGCATTGTTGATGTCCCTAGATTTAGATCATTACTCTGGCGGTAATCGTCGTACATACTATAAACTTGGTATGGGGAAATCCATCGGTTTTGGTAGTATTAAACTAGAGTCTGCTGTAACGGTTTTCGATAGTAAAGAACGCTATGGTAGCCTATTTGGCGGTGATGCCTGGAATACAGGTGATAGTACAACTACACCTAAAGAGTATGTAGATTCCTTTACACAGTATCGCGATAATGCATTAGGTTCTAACATATCCTCTTATAAAGCTATGCTAGATGATTTATTCATGATGTTAGATTGGAATATTGCGAATGGTCCAAATGCAGCTAAGAATTGGACCGAAGGTATTTCTATGATGACTATTAAGAATAATAAAATGGATCCTCGTATCAAATACCGTAGCAAGTTAGATACACCTAAATCCTTCATCGCAAAGTGGTCTAAATAATGCTTGGAACAGTTACGATTGCTTTAGAGGCTCAGAATAGAGGCAGCTTGCCTGCCTTTCCTGGGCGATACTTACATGCGGCACTTTTCTCTATTCTTAGTCATGTAGATGCAGATGAGGCTACATGGTGGCATGATATGGAAGGAATAAAGCCTTTCTCACTACAATTATCCTTTAAAGAGCCTCGTCAAGATAATATTATTCGACGTGGGGATATCTTATATTTACATGTTTCTGTATGGCATAGTGAGTTATGGGGATTACTAGAAGGCATATCTGAGGGCTTAGAGGTAGTCTTTGGTAGACTACGAACTACAATTGTAGGGGTTCGTTACGGGGCACCGTTTAATCTACCGTTGAAAGTAGATAATGAACTAGAACTCATCAGTCGCCGTCTCTCTGTAAAACCGGCGAAATACATAACCTTTGAGGTTATGATGCCTACATCCTTTAACGGAACCTATGGAGATATAACATTCCCTACATCAAGTCTTATTTTTTCTTCTCTCGTAGATAAATGGAATGCTGGCGATATGACGGATGTATTAGACAAGGATTTAATACGAACTGTTGCTGACAAAGTAAGGCTTGAACGTTGGGAAGGTCATACAAAACGAGTGTTTTATGGTCGTGATCGAGGGCTTACTGGTTTTGTAGGTAAGTTTACCTTTAATATCTCCAAATTAACAGAAGAAGAAAATCAACTGATTACTATTTTGGCTCTTTTTGGACAGCATTGTGGCATAGGTCGTTTGTCTAGCCAAAGTCTTGGTCAAGTGCGTGTGACATTACAAAACAAATAGGGTTTATAGCCCGTACAGCTGAATTCTATGGGAGTTCAAATATAGTTACTCTCAAGTAAAGAGGTCTTAAAGGCATCTGTTATAGATGTCTTTGAGACCTCTTTTTTGTTCCTAGTTTTTTTGATTATCTCTATTTTTGTTTAATCCGTATAATGAACACACAAGTTAAACCTGAGGGGTTGAAACATCAAGTAGCATGATAGTTCTCCTTTTAAAAATAAATTTTCTCCTCTCTACATACATAAATCTCCTTTGTTTGGAGACCGTCCTTGACGGTTTGAAATTGAGTGATGGGCACTCCACAGGTTTAACAATAATTATGTAGTTTTTATACATGGAGGTTCATATGGAACAGTTAATTAGACGTTTTACTTTATCTAGCAATGAATATTTATCTCGTGACTGTGTTGGTTATTATCGTGACTTGTATTTGCGCTTTCGTGAGCCTGGAAATCCTGATTTTCTTAATACCTTAAAAAATACATTGAACAACTATTGTCCTAGTGTCCTAAAATCTGCCCGTCAGGAAGTGTATGATAGAGTAAAAAGGGATATACCCGATATCATGAAGGTTGAAAAGCTTGAGAAGGTGGTTGTTGCCGTTGTACCTAGATCTAAAGCCCTTATGTCACCTAACCAGTTGGGCTTCCGCGATGCGGTGCAAGAGTGTGTCAGAATATTACAGGCCAACGGATACTCAGGTATCACAGATGGCATCAGTTGTATTATGCGACATACAAATACGAAGACAACACATATTCATAAAAATTTGCCAGGCTTTGATAATTGTGGTAGCGAGCCCTATGTGGGGATTACAAATGACACTTGTCATATCAATGCCGATGTAGTTCGAGACAAAACGGTTATTTTAATTGATGATATTTATACAAAAACAGTGAACGTTGATGAGGATTGTATTCAGGCATTATATGATGCGGGCGCAGCTCGTGTTGTATTCTATGCTGTGGCATACACCTACCGTCGTTCTTCTTATAGAAAAGGGGCATAATATGAATATTTCACCGATAGCTTTAAAAATCTGGGCCGTCCATAATACGACGAGTCGCATTACAACGAGAAAGAGCTTTCACGATAACTGGAAAACAGAGGATGAATTCCTCGCCATGATGAGCGACATTACTAACATCGATGATGTAGTGCATGACCTATCCGTTGCGGTAGATGACATGGACTGGATGGATGGTGCGGTATGCTGCTTTGATGCGGAGTTTCCGGTTATTAATGAAAACGCCCCTAAAGGGGATCGCCCGTATCTCTTGTTTTATAAGGGTGACTTGTCTTTGTTGAGCGATTTAAATCGTAATGTGGCAGTCATCGGTTATACAACGCCGAACGAGGCTCTCATTGCTCGTGAAAGTAAGATTGTTGAGCAATTAGTACAGCGCGGTCAGCATATTGTGAGCGGCCTTGCAAAAGGTTGTGATGCTATTGGGCATACCGTTTGTATGGATTACGGAGGAAAAACAATTGCCATCTTGCCATCACCATTAAATGCTATTTCACCGGCAGACCATCGGGACATGGCCCATCAAATTATCGAAAAAGGTGGTCTTGTTATTTCTGAATACTACAATGGTCCCCGTAGTCGTCATGAGGCCATAAACCGTTATGTAGAGCGAGATCGGTTGCAAGCGTTATTTGCTAAGGCTGTAGTGCTCATCGCAAGCTATGAAGGCCGTGATGGAGACAGTGGATCCCGCCATGCTATGGGAAAAGCACATTCTTACGGACATCTTGCCTGTGCTATGTACGATGAAACGACAGATAGCGAAGTACTTGAGATGAAATTGAACCGTAGCCTACTTTCACAGCAAAAAGCAAAACAATTAGTGACAATTCCAAGTGAGGTAGGTGCTGCAGGGTATACATCGGTAACGGTGGATGATCTAGTAAGCCTTGTAAATCCAGCTCTAGAGGCACAGCAAAAACTATTTTGATATGTATATGACTAAAGGAGGTTCTCATGTTTCACATTGTAGATGTAGATAATACATTGGTCTTTACCGATGAATTAAATACAGCTGGCTATGTACACGCTTTGGCATGTATGGCATTAGAACCTTGTAAGGTCGTGCCACGTATTACTCATGAAATCGTACAGGAATGGTATCCACAGCTATCAGAGTATGACTTAGTGCATATCGCTACCCTAAAACAAGCATATGTAGAAAACCACTTGGATATGTCTCAATTGAATTCCTCTGTAGCTCGTGTGCTCAGCACATATGGCAGTGAGCGCTGTGCCTTATGGACAGCGGCTAATCCTGAACGGATACGCATGTTGCTAAGACACCATATGGTCACTGATTATAGAGCGATACGCTTTAGCAATAAAACAGAGAACGATATATCCCATGCGGTACAAGATTTCTGTGTGCTCTTTGATTGTGAACCAGAGGAACTATGCTTTCACGAAGACAATCCTGAGGTCATTAACCATCTGCGAAAGCTAGGTATGACTGTAATGGCTGTTGAAGTGAAAGCGGAAACAGTTGCATAGGGTATTAAATAGAGAAATAAGATTTAATGTAATAATTGAGCAAATAGCTGTCATATGTTAAACCGTTTGAATAAAGAGAGTTTGTTTTTATGTAGTATTATGCACGGGGAGGATTTATGAGATTTTTAACCTTAAGTACAACAGGTATATTTAATGCTATACGACCATCGTTGTTTCCACCTATAGAAGGAAAGGAAACAACGACATTTTTGCTTGCTTTGGAGTACAATTTCCCTATTATTCCTTTTTTAAAGGATGATACAGAGGAGGTGAAGGCCGCTCGTGAGGACCTTGCGTTAGAGCGGCAACGTATTCGAGCCTTTGTAAAAGCACTTTGTAATGATTTTGGAAAACCGATTGAGGAACTTCGGACAAAGGTTATTAGTTGTTTACCAGAGTTTATTAAGCATGGTACCTATGATGGTGAAGCATTACTGTCTAAACCGCGTAAAGGGTCGTATAGGGTGTATCCTATGTACAAAAGCTATAGGGGGCGTAAGATGCTGTTCCAAAAGCATAGATCACCTAAGGACGAGGCTCAGTATATACATGACCATATGCTTCGATATTTTCTAAATAGATTCTTTTCAACAGATGGAATTTGCGGCTTTATAACAGGTGTAGATCATATTGATACACCTTTATCCGTTACAACTGTGCAACAAATATTGGAGGATGTTGAGCGTGATATCATGCCTGATTCCGTGTCTGTTTCATCCGTTCCTAATACGTATACAATGAATGAGCCTACTTTGATTAATTCGGAGTTCTTATTAATCGCTGATGCATTAGGGGCTTATATGGTACAAGGTATGGAAGGTGAGACGGAAAGTGAGCAGTTGGCGAATTTAACTAAGGATACATTCTTCTCTGATATTTGTGAAAGCCTATATAAGCATTTCATTTTTATTAGTGATTGTTCTAAAATAGCTGTCTATGATGAGTGGAATATTTGGGTAGATAAATTGTTAGATATCTACTCGAAAAATCAATATTCACAGCTACAACGTTTGTTACAAGACAAGGTGCCATACTATAACGATGGAGTTATAGGATATGTGAAAGATTATCATATTGGACCTTTGCTCGATCGACTTGTGAATGACCTTACAAGAGACCGGTTGAATATTCCGTTGTATCCGAAACCCGACCAACGTCAATCATACCTTGATTTTATACTGCGTTATGGGAATTCATTACGGTCAACTATTGAAGATATATGTAAACAAGGTGGCGATGGTAGCGATATCTATAGATACCAGGATTTAGCTACTGTTTTGACATTAGATGCACGTTTATGCTGTACGTTTTACTGTATGATTGATGCATGTTGTACGGCTCTTAAGAAATATATGTATACCGCTATCATACCTATTGTGGATAAATTAGATGAAAAGTTAGCTAAGGTTCAAATCTCGGCTACTGACACATGGCAAGTTGAGTATGTGGTAAAATTATCACGCATATCCCAGTGGTATCGTGCGTTAGCATATGCTTTTACAGGCAATGAAAATGCGGACACAATATTTAAAGACTTGATGGATATGCAGGAAAAAGATCCCGTTAAGCATCAGCAATATTTAGATCCTATTCTTATGGGGGGCACAAACCCTGAACATGCCTTTAGTGTAGACAGTTTACGGTATGTATTATTACACTATTATGTGGAAACAAAGAATAGACTCGGTTATGAGCGTTACATTAAAGAGATGTATCCGTCGGTATTTGATTTAGAGTTTGACTATTACGCACAAATGCATGCTCTATTAGACCTTAGCGAAGATGGGTTTGATGCCAACTATTCCAACATGGATTTCTATTTATGGTTGAAAGCACTATATACGTTTCACTTAGACCATATTGATAAAGAACTTTGGAATGAAATGGCTAGCCTATGGGAAAAACTAGACAAAATATCCTATTTATTTGGCGTAGACTATTATGCATTATGTACTAAATATATGGTTAAGCTCGCTATTCGTTTTGGAGATACTCAACGAGCAGAGCGATATAAGCAAGAAATAGCTGCTGCTATTACTGAAGTCGCATGCGAAATTGACGATGCCCCTAGTGACTATAAATGGCCTTTATTCGAGTACTATATAATGGCTCAAATTAATGAAACCCTAGGTCATCTAGACATAGCTAAAGAAGAGTACCATAAAGCATACAATCTGGCGATGTTCTCTAAAGCATGCTGGCAGCAATACGAGGCTGATAATGGTGGGATTTGGAAATCCGATGAAGACTCTAACTTTGGAGTTCCAGAATTGAAACTAAAAGACTGGCTCAAAGAAAATACAGTAACATATGACACCATAGAAGAATACAAACAAAACCTGAGTAAATATATGACCTATATATTTGATTAGTAATCTATTAGTCTATTAGTTTACTAGTCTATGTAAAAGCCACCTAGCACTTTGTTAGGTGGCTTTTTCTCTTTGCAGCATAACAAGAACAGAAAAAATATTAGAATATTAATATAATGTATCTCATTGGTATTTAATGAAAGGAAAATGAATTAAATATTGACGCAAAATCTGAAAAACCTTATAATTACTGTAACCTTAGAAAAATCATTTACCACCAGTATTTACCTATGCTCATCGACATTTTTTAATTAATGGGAGCCCAAACTGACCGTTTACGGTGTGAGGTTTTCCAAAACCTAATTTTAAGCCCCATAAATACTGGCTTTCTGAGGCACGCTGTTGCAACAGCCCTTACCGTTTACGGTATTGAAACAGTAATTCAAGCATTTTTTGTTCCTCGTTACTTAATTTAGTTGCAACAGCCCTTACCGTTTACGGTATTGAAACCTAGCGTTGTCTAACTCTCTTTTTAAAGCGTAGTTGATAGTTGCAACAGCCCTTACCGTTTACGGTATTGAAACTAAGAGATACTATTGAAAGTACTACCTACGTTATTCAGGTTGCAACAGCCCTTACCGTTTACGGTATTGAAACACTCTCACAGGGCGAGGGTGGGGCTTCGCATTAGGGGGAGGTTGCAACAGCCCTTACCGTTTACGGTATTGAAACTCGTGGTTCTGTAGGTGGTTCGTTGGTAGCATATCTAGTTGCAACAGCCCTTACCGTTTACGGTATTGAAACCTGAATGTGAAGATACTGTTGTAGATGATATTCTTAGTTGCAACAGCCCTTACCGTTTACGGTATTAAAACTAGCTTTAGTCGGGAGCCATTATACTCTTCCTAACTAGAGTTGCAACAGCCCTTACCGTTTACGGTATTGAAACGCATAATAAGGCAGTGACAATATGTTGTTTTTAAGTTGCAACAGCCCTTACCGTTTACGGTATTGAAACTTCTATATTTTCCGCCCCCATATATCAGATAAGATATATATAGGTTGCAACAGCCCTTACCGTTTACGGTATTGAAACCCATTCAACAGGAATAGTGAGCGTTAGCACCATTTTTTTCGTTGCAACAGCCCTTACCGTTTACGGTATTGAAACTTTGAAAATGCACCTTCAACCTTGAATCCTTTAATAGATAGGTTGCAACAGCCCTTACCGTTTACGGTATTGAAACCCAAATAAACTAATTTTGTCATGATATTTTCCTCCTGTCCGTTGCAACAGCCCTTACCGTTTACGGTATTGAAACAACTAAAGAATAACCTAGAGCAAAGAATGCAATTCTATAGCGTTGCAACAGCCCTTACCGTTTACGGTATTGAAACAGTGTCATGTTGATGACATCGATGATAGACTTAGACTGTTGCAACAGCCCTTACCGTTTACGGTATTGAAACCTTCTTACTTTCGCTGATGGCAATACTGACAGCATCTCTGTTGCAACAGCCCTTACCGTTTACGGTATTGAAACGCCTTTAGTTTCTTTCTTTTCAGAAATAACATACAAGTTGCAACAGCCCTTACCGTTTACGGTATTGAAACTTATTAAACATGATCTTGAAGGTTGCGGCTCCTGATATGCCGGCGTTGCAACAGCCCTTACCGTTTACGGTATTGAAACCTGCCCTTCCGGACGGACAAAAACATCATCTTCTTCAGTGTTGCAACAGCCCTTACCGTTTACGGTATTGAAACGGGGGATGTACTATGCTTTACGTAATAATAGTGTAGCGTTGCAACAGCCCTTACCGTTTACGGTATTGAAACTCTTTTTTAGTTGCTGCATATGCAGCCTTTAAATCTAACGTTGCAACAGCCCTTACCGTTTACGGTATTGAAACAAGCATTACACCAGCGGACTTAGCTTCTTTGAGAGGTTGCAACAGCCCTTACCGTTTACGGTATTGAAACAAGCCCACAGTATTAATACCATTGTGGCTATCAATTAAGTTGCAACAGCCCTTACCGTTTACGGTATTGAAACATGTTGCGAGCATAGTTAGAAATCTTGCCCATTGGAGAGTTGCAACAGCCCTTACCGTTTACGGTATTGAAACCAACCAAGAATTTTACTACCATCACGAACAACTTCAGCAGTTGCAACAGCCCTTACCGTTTACGGTATTGAAACGAAGCGATATGATGTGATATCGACTTCTCCCCTCGCCACGTTGCAACAGCCCTTACCGTTTACGGTATTGAAACTCAGGACATTCTACTTTAATGCCACCGTCGATTTCTGTTGCAACAGTACTTATCGTTTACGGTATTGAAACGTGAACTACGATAAATAGTCCACCATCTTCTCTTCTAAAGTTGCAACAGTACTTACTGTTTACGGTATTGAAACACTCATATTAGCAACTAGGGTTAAAGCCTGTTTATGTGGCAGTTGCAACAGTACTTACCGTTTACGGTATTGAAACCCGAAAGATTTCTTGATAGAACGAATTTCATCGCTCTTGTTGCAACAGCACCTACCGTTTACGGTATTGAAACCTGCATTTGCCACTGCGGATTCTGTGAATTTCATTGAGTTGCAACAGTACTTACCGTTCACGGTATTAAAGCTCGTCGACAATAACAGATGTACCGCCGATGCCTAATTCAGTTAGAAAAGTACTTACCATTTATGGTATGCGCCGCAAAGTATGAGGCAGTAGAGGAGCAACGCGACGATGAGGTCCGCACATTGCAAGTACCTGAACGAAGTGAAGGTAAAACGAAGGTAATTAAGTAATAGAGCTTACCAAGTACGGTATTGAAACGTTGCAATATATGCTGGGTTCATAGATAACATACTAAGTTGCAACAGCCCTTACCGTTTACGGTATTGAAACACAACGCACGCTCTTTACGACCATAGTCTTCATCGTAAGTTGCAACAGTACTTACCGTTTACGGTATGCGCCGCAGGGGGTAGGACAGCAGAGGAGCAAAGCGACGATGAGGTCCGCACATCTCAAGTGCCTGAGCGAAGCGAGGGTAAAACAAAGGTGATAAGGCAACAACGTTTACTGTTTACGGCATATTAATAGAACCATTAGCCCTAATATGATAGATTTATCATTCTAGAGCTAATGGTTCTATTTCTTTTGTTTGTGATATAATAAATCTAGAATTAATCCGTAGAAAACTAGATTTACACCATTGTGATAGTGACGCAGTTTATAGATATTGTTTTAGTAGGCTAAAGTATCTTTTAGGTCAGTTTTGCAATCTCCGCCGTTTTTTGCATTTTCCA
>OAUK01000876.1_pt1 | contig 11655 bp, 11 predicted proteins | sample 1495131 | NCBI WGS metagenome assembly OAUK01 (sample SAMEA2580009, study PRJEB22360) | human gut metagenome | biome: human gut; feature: human-associated habitat; material: faeces | place: Denmark | collected 2008/2010 | reverse complement strand
GCCGGAGGCGAATACACTCTGCCCCGCTCCCCCCGCCACAATGGTGGCGACCAGGGCGCCCACAGGACCTCCCAGGGCATTGCCCGCGATGCCTACCGTGGCAGCGGAAAACAGCACCAGCTGAGGTGCCTTTAAGGCGTGGGCAATGGCGATGCCCAGGGCTGCGCCGGTAGCGCTTTTGGCATAGTCGGCAATGACATTGAAAATTTCTATCTGGAACTGCTGGCCCAGGGTACCGAAGATGGTGCCGATGAGAAGGGAAGCAAACAGGCCGAAGGCCATGGCTCCCAGGGCGTCAATCAGATAGGTCTGCACCGTGATGTTTACATTTTTCCGTTTCAGGAATTCTTTCACACTTGATTTTGCCATACTCATATTCTCCCTTTATGGGGCTGAGGAATGTATCGGAATTTATACGCTCCGGAGCCTTTATTTTGTTAGGGATTTTATCACATATTTATAAAAATGCAAGGTTTTTGACTAAAATCGCATTTTTTGTTAAAATATTAACAGATTGCAAAATAATACTGTGTGGGATATAATGGTATGAACAGGGGATATTAACCTGGAAATGAGGTGGACGTTATCGAATTCCAGATTTTATATACACTGCAGGAACTTCGCACGCCTTTGGTAGACGGGCTTATGGTGTTCATTACCTCTCTGGGCGACCACGGATGGTTCTGGATCCTTATGGGTGTCCTGCTTTTTTCATTTCCCAGGACCAGGATATTAGGCGGATGCATGCTTATATCCATAGCAGCCGGATTTCTCCTGGGCAATGTAATGCTTAAAAATATAGCGGCCAGGCAGCGTCCCTGCTGGCTGGATCCTTCCGTGGAACTGCTGGTCGCTGTTCCAAAGGATTTCTCCTTTCCATCGGGGCATTCCCTGGTGAGCTTTGAGGGAGCGGTCTGCATCTTCCTTTTTAACAGGAAATGGGGGATTCCGGCCCTGATGCTGGCGGTGCTTACCGCGTTTTCCAGGCTGTATCTCTTTGTACATTTTCCAACGGATGTGCTGGCGGGAATTGTCATGGGAACCGTAATCGCGTGGTCCGTGGTGAGAACAGCGAAAAGGCGGATGAAAAAAACGGACCGGATGTCAGGGAAACCATGACATGGCGGCAGGCCGGACAACGGATATGACTATAGAATGACAGAATGAAAGACAGGTGGAAGTTATGTTGGAACGTGCTCCGGGAATTTTTGAAGTGGAGCTTCACAGCAATCAGAAAAGCATTGATGAGATTAAGATATTCCTCATTCCGGGAAAGGATGGGGAGAGAAGCCTGATGGTGGACGCGGGCTTTCGCAGCAGGACGTGTCTGCACGTCATGGAAGAGGCGCTGGGAAAACTGGGAATCACCTATGACAGGCTGGATATATTCCTGACCCACAAGCATCATGACCACTGCGGTCTGGCCAGCGAGTATGCGGCCAGAGGCGCGAGGCTGTTCATGAATCCCCAGGAAGACAGGCATTGCTATGACTGTCTGTACTATAACCACAGCCATGGATCCACGGAGGACCAGCCCCAGGTGCTGCAAAGCGTCGGGGTGACAGAGGATGGGACGCCGGAGATATGGAACATGTTTATGGAAGTAAACCAAAGGATCCGGGAGAACAGGGGATGGGAATTCGAGATTCCGGGATATCCCTATACGCCGGTCAGTGAGGGTCGGATTCTGAGCTATGGGGATTATGACCTGGAGACAGTGGGGCTTAAGGGACATACCTACGGGCAGATGGGGCTGTACGACCGGAACCATAAGATACTTTTTTGCGCGGACCAGGTCATTGACGGCATTGTGCCCATTGTGGGCACCACCTATCCCGATGAGCATCTGCTTAAGGGGTATTTTGACTCTCTGGAAAAGCTGAAGCACCAGTATGGGGACTGCCTGATTCTTCCGGCTCACAAGGAGCCCATCCGGGATGTGAAGCGGGTGGTGGACCGGATTGTCTTTGCCTATCTGGATAAGACGGATTTGATCAAGCATATCCTGGACCACGGCCACCACAGGATGACCACCAAGGAGGTGGCATGTCTGGCTTACGGTATAGACCATGTGCCCAGGGACCAGTCTGAGTTCATCAAGCTTAAGATGGTCATAAGCAAGACCTTTTCCTGTCTGGAATACCTGTATGATGAGGATTTTGCCATCCGTACCCTGGAGAACGGTACCTATTACTGGGAAGCGCCGTAATAAGCCGCGGAGGAAGATGTCAAAAAGTGCTTGCATATCTTCATATATAGTGTATAGTAGAAGGTACAATAAAAACAGAAGCAGAGTAGGTATATGTGCGTTAAGTGCCGGCTGGACAGGGAGTTGTCAGCTGGACGAAAGAGGATTCCCAAAGGGAAACTGTCTGCGGTACATATGCCGCATCCCGCTGCAACAGAGATAGATGGAGCGGCCTGTTTTATGTGCAGCCGGTTTACGCCGGCCAAAAGCGTGTGTGAAAATCAATGATACAGCACGTTCTCGCACAGGGAAGCCATGTCCGGGCATAATGATGCACCGGATGGGTTTTCGGGGCCGTTTTTTGTATGCCAGGAAGAAAGGTTCCTGCACCTGCCATTGTATATCTCCGTTTGTAGTCCGTGAAATCTGCAAAGGAGGTAATGAATCATGAAGAAATTAGCAGAACTGTTCGGCAGCTCGTCCCGGGAGCTTAAGAGTGTCAGGACCATCACTGTGTGCGCCATGCTGGCGGCAGCGGCAATCATCCTGGTAAATTTCCGCATCGAACTGACGAACACCCAGAGAATCGGTTTTTCCGGCATACCCAACCAATTAGTGGCCTATCTGTTTGGCCCCGCAGTCAGCTGTCTGTTTGCGGGGGCGCTGGACATCATCAAGTATCTCATCAAGCCGGTGGGGGCCTTCTTTCCCGGCCTGACCCTGGTGACCATGCTGGCTGGCCTGATTTACGGGTTTTTCTTTTATAAGAAACCATTAAAGCTGACCAGGGTGCTGGCGGCCCATTTTCTGGTCTGCCTGGTGTGCAATGTGATTCTCAATACCCTGTGTCTCAGCATCCTGTACGGGCAGGCATTCATGATACTCCTGCCTCCCAGGGTCATACAGAACATAGTGAAATGGCCCATTGATTCCTTTATTTTTTTCAATGTGGCCAAGATGCTGGAGATGTCCGGCGTGTTCCGGGTGGTCAGAGGAAGCAGGGCAGCCGTACAGCGGTAGCAGGAAGGGGCCGCCGAAACCGGCAACAGAGCCGCCAGGAGAAGATTAAAAGTTATTTATTTAACGGGTGAAGCATTTAACGAGAGCAGAGAGGGACAGATACCGGTTGTCCCTCTCTGTTTACAGCAAAATGCCCTCGGGATTCAGGTATGAACCTGTCCCGGGGGCATTTTGCTGTCAGGTGGTCCGGGCAGGACAGAACAGTCCCTGAGAATTGCCGGTTTGTCCTGTTAATTTTGCGACGGGCTGTTTTGCAAAAAGTACACCGGCTCTGTTGATTCCACTGTATGGCTGTGCTATGATTGGGGCTGCAAAAATGAGATGAGAGCAGTTTAGAGGAGGAATCATGCCATGGCAGTTCATGTAATCGACGAAGCCAACCGTTGTCTTCAGTGTAAGAAACCCATGTGTCAGCAGGGATGCCCAATCCACACCCCCATACCAGCCATGATTAAGGCCCTGAAAGAGGGGGGACTGGAGGAGGCAGGGGCCATGCTGTTTTCCAACAACCCCATGTCACTGGTGTGTTCCCTTGTATGCAATCATGAGCGGCAATGCGAGGGCCACTGTGTCCTGGGAAGGAAGGGGCAGCCGGTTCATGTGAGCAGCATAGAGAATTATATATCGGACACATGCCTGGAGCGTATTGACGTCCAGTGCCAGCCAAAGAATGGGAAAAAGGTGGCTGTTATCGGGGCGGGGCCTGCGGGTATCACAATCGCCATCCTTCTGACAAAGAAGGGGTACAGTGTAACCATCTTTGACTCCAGGGACAAGATTGGCGGCGTACTGCAGTATGGCATACCGGAATTCCGTCTGCCCAAGGCGATACTGGAGCGCTATAAGAAAAAGCTTCTGTCCATGGGAATCAGGATTCGTCCCAATACCACCATAGGAGGGGCTCTGGAAATCAAGGACCTGTTCCGGGACGGATATGAGAGCATCTTCATCGGCACCGGCGTATGGCGTCCCAAGAAGCTGGGAATCAAGGGAGAATCCCTGGGAAATGTGCATTTTGCCATTGATTACCTGGCTAATCCGGATGCCTACGACTTAGGGGACAGGGTGGCTGTCATCGGAGTGGGCAATTCCGCCATGGACGTGGCCAGGACCGTCATCCGAAAAGGGTCCCACCATGTGACCCTCTACGCCAGGGGAAGCCATTCGGACGCCAGCCTTCATGAGACGCAGTATGCCATGCTGGACGGAGCTAAATTTGAGTTCAGCAGTAATATTGTGGAAATCAATGACAACGGGCCTGTATTTCAGCAGATACTGTATGATGAGGAAGGCAATGTGACGGGGTATTCCGGGGAAAAAGAGCAGGTTTACGCTGACTCTGTTATTATTTCCATCAGCCAGGGGCCAAAGAGCAAGCTGGTCAATACCACAGAGGGGCTGAAGGCCACCAGAAACGGCCTTCTGCAGACGGACGAACAGGGGGAGACGACAGTGGAGGGAATCTTTGCCTCCGGCGATGTGGTTCTGGGAGCCAAGACCGTGGTGGAGGCAGTGGCCTATTCCAAGACCGTGGCGGATGCCATGGATGCCTATATGAAGGAAAAAGCCGGTAAAGAAAAAAATCAAAAAGACGGGAAAGGACTGGCAGGCCGGGAATAACCGTGGTAAAATAGGACTTGAAAACGTTTGCAAAGGAGAAGGGTCCATGAAACTGAATACAGGCATGAGATGCCATGATTTATGTCCGATGATGGAAATGGAGAAGCTGTTTGCCCAGGTAAGGGAACATGATATCCGTCAAATCCAGCTGGCATTCGGAAAGTCCATCAGCGATTATGATTTTACCGCAGGCCACAGCTCCGGTTTTGCCCGAACCATTGCCCGGGAGCTGGAGAAGAACCAAATCCATGTGGCTGTGCTGGGCTGCTATATCAATCCTGTCAATCCCATTGAATCCATACGCCAGGCAGAGGTGGCGCGTTTTATCGAACATATGAAATATGCCAGAATCATAGGGGCTGATATGGTGGGAACCGAGACAGGACGCCTGGATCCGGATTTCAGGGTCACAGAGGAATCCTATACAGAGGACGCCTACCAGCTGCTTTTAAGGAGCATGAGGGAGATCGTGGCTGCGGCTGAGAAGCTGGGGGTTATCGTAGGTGTGGAGGGCGTATTTAACCACACGCTGTACAGCCCTGCCCGGATGAAGCGATTCCTGGAGGACATTGATTCCCCCAATGTGGAGGTGATACTGGACGCCGTGAACCTGCTCCACCCCGAACAGGCGGAGCCGGAGGCACAGAAAGAGGTTATTGACAGGGCTTTTGCATATTACGGCGACCGAATAGGCGCCCTTCATGTAAAGGATTTTGTCTTTGACGGCCAGGAACAGCTGTTCCGCCATGTGGGTGACGGCCTTTTCCGGTATGAACCCCTTATGAGGCATGTAAAGGAGAGGAAGCCCCATATTGCCATGCTGTTGGAGAATTCCAGTAGGGAGCGGTATCATGAAGATGTGAAGTTCTTACAGACGATTTACGATCAGGTGTAGATATGGAACACCCCAAAGCTGATAAAAAGGCTTTGGGGTGTCTTTTGATATAGGATATCCGGCTCTGTCCGTCAGATGCGGATACAATCAGGCATTGGCTCCCAGCTCCCGTTTCATTTTCCGGAAGGAAAGAAGGAACAGTGTTACCGTGGTGCACACGGCTATGGTATCGGCAATGGGTTCCGCCACGAATACCGCAAACACTTTGTTTTCAAAGAGGTTGGGCAGAACGTAAATCAGCGGTATCAGCAGGATGACCTTCCGCAGCAGGGCCAGGAACAGGGAGGTTTTGCTGTCTCCGATGGCGATAAAGGTCTGCTGGCATGCCAGCTGGGCACCAAAGAGCAGGGACGCGGCCATATAGATGCGGATGGACCACTCGCTGAAGGCTGTCAGGGCTGCATCCTGGGTAAAGATGCGGATATACACCATGGGCACAAACATGGCCACAGCCCAAAGTACGGTTGAGTAGGTCATACATGAGGTGAGAAGCAGCCGGAAGGTCCTGCTTACGCGGTCAAGCTTTTTGGCGCCGTAGTTAAAGCTGATAATGGGCTGGGCGCCCTGGGTCAGTCCCTGAAGGGGCAGTAGGGAGAACTGCATCACGCTTCCCATGATGGTCATGGCCCCTACTGCCACATCTCCCCCGTACTTTAAGAGGGAGGTATTAAAGCAGATATTCAGGATGCTTTCCGTGAACTGCATGACAAAAGGGGCTGCGCCCAGCGCAATGGCCGGCATGAGAATTTCCCTTTTGGGCCGCATGAAGCAGGTGCGTATTTTAAGGTAGCTCTTATTCGATATCAGGAACAGGACAACCCAGGCAGCGGAGATTCCCTGGGATATGATGGTGGCCAGGGCAGCGCCCCGAACGCCCATGTGAAACACAAACATGAGAATGGGGTCCAGGATGATGTTGCATATGGCCCCAATGAGCACGGTGTACATACCTGTCTTGGCATATCCCTGGGCATTGATAAAGGCGTTGAGTCCAAGGGCCAGCTGTACAAAAATGGTTCCCAGGGAATAAATCTGCATGTAAGCCCACCCGTACTCTATGGTATTGCCGCTGGCTCCGAACATCAGCAGGATGCGGCGGCCGAAGATAAGGAAGAAGGCAGTCAGCACAACGGCCACGGTTATAAGGGCAGTGGTACAGTTGCCCAGGATGTTTTCTGCTTCGTCCTTCCTGCCCTTGCCCAGCATGATAGATGCCCTGGGAGCGCCGCCCATGCTTACCAGGGCGGCAAAGGCGGAAATCGCCATGATAACCGGGAAGGTGACGCCTACCCCTGTAAGCGCGTGGGCCCCTTCGCCGGGCAGGTGGCCGATATACATACGGTCCACCATATTATACAGAACGTTGATGATTTGGGCTGTAATGGCCGGCAGGGCCAACTGAAAAAGAAGCTTCCCCACGCTGCCCGTGCCCAGGTCCACCTCTTTTGCTTCTTTGTTTTTCTCCATATAAATCTCAATCCTTTCGTATTTCAAAAATAGCCATTTAAATACTATATCTCGAAACCAAGGGAAAGTCAACCAGAGGGCCGGCTGGCAAAAAGCCGAAAAAACAGGCCCTGGCGGACTAAATTTACGCTCCAGGGATACCGGCACAAACCGGTATGGCGCGCCCTTTTTGTACAGAGACGGTCAGGGAAGGACAGAACAGGTTTTGCTGTATCTGTACAAACTAAATAAAAAAACGGTAATATATCGAAGAAAACAGTGGTATTTTATGTCTTTGTGCATAAAAATGTAATTTTATATTGACAGGAATGTCAGATAATATTATAATGCAAATAACAATACAAGTTGTAATAACAATATGTAATAATAAATTGCCAGGAGGTAACAGTATGAGAGACAAAATTGCCGGAGCCCTTTACGGGATGGCCCTGGGCGATGCCATGGGGATGCCTGCCGAGTTGTGGGGAAGAAAGAGAGTAAAGGCCTTTTTTGGACGGATTGAGGGATTCTTGGACGGACCGGCTGAGAATGATGTGGCGTTCAACTATAAGAAGGGCCAGTTCACCGACGATACGGGCCAGGCTCTTGTCCTTCTGGACTCCATTGAGTCCACTGACTATGAACCGGACACCAGAGACATTGCTCTAAGGATGCTGGCCTGGGCTGAGAAGGAAAATGCCTTTGAAAACAATATTCTGGGTCCCACCTCCAAGGTGGCCCTGGCAAATTTCAGGGATAACATCCAGGATTCCAGGATTACGGATAAGGCGCTGTCCAACGGAAGCGCTATGAGGATAGCACCCATCGGCTGCCTGTTCCGGCCGGAACAAAAGGAGGACATTGCCAGATCTGGTGTCCCACACACCCCAGTGTGGTGACCATAGCCGGAGCTGCCATGATTGCCGAGGCTGTGAGTTCGGCTATTGTGAAGGATGACTTTGAGAAAGTAATGGAGGATGTGTTTGGGATTGAGGAGATTGGTTACGGCATGGGCTGCGAGACCTTCAGTCCAAGGTTGGGAGAGCGCTTAAGGATTGGTCTGGACATCGCCGGATCCTATAAGGGGGATGATGAGGGATTTATCCATAAGCTCTACGATGTGGTGGGTACCGGGGTAGGTATTATTGAGTCTGTCCCTGCCGCCCTGTCCGTGGCATACTATGCCCAGGATCCAAACCTGTCCTGCCTGCTCTGTGCCAACATGGCAGGTGACACAGACACCATCGGAGCCATGGCCACTGCTGTCTGCGGGGCATTTACAGGGATGGGAAGGATAAAACCGGAATACATCCGGACCCTGAGGCAGCAGAATGATGCGGACTTTGACCATTACATCCGTATACTGGAAAAGGGAAGGGAGAGATTTGCATGAAAACCCTTGTAATAGGTGCGGCTATCATTGATATTATCATGAAAATAAAGCGTCTGCCTAAAAGCGGAGAGGATATCCTGTGCAGCGAAACCGTGTCCGCGGTGGGAGGTTGTGCTTACAACGTGGCAGGTACGCTGCGGGGCTTTGGCGTGGACCACGACCTTTTCGTGCCTGTGGGAAGGGGCATGTACGGGGATATGATCGCAGGCGATTTGGAAAAGCTGGGATACCAAATCCTTATCAGGGAAGAGGAGTCGGACAACGGTTACTGCCTGTGCCTGGTGGAGGAGGATGGAGAGCGCACATTTATCACGGTCAAGGGCGCGGAAGGGCGCTTCAGGCCTTCCTGGTTTGAACAGCTGTCCCAGTATGCCTACGACAGCATCTATGTGGCCGGATACCAGGTGTGCGGTACCAGCGGCGGGGTCATTTCCGATTGGATGGCGGGCGCGAAGGACAGGATGAAGGAAAAACGCGTTTTCTTTGCCCCGGGACCGGTCATAACCGACATTGACCAGGCTGTGATGGAGCGCATCCTTTCAGTGGGTCCCATTCTCCATCTCAATGAAAAGGAAGCCTTTGATTACGCAAAGCAGCCGTCTGTGGAGGACTGCCTGAAGTACCTGTACGGCCTGAATCATAACCTTGTGGTGGTCACCATGGGAGCTTCCGGCACCATGTATTATGACGGCAGCGTGATGAGGCAGGGCCCTGCTTTTAAAAAACAGGGACAGCCATGTGGCTGCCATGATTGCCGGGTACTCCAAAGGGCTGGATACGGAACAATGCGTGAGGCTTGCCAACCGGGTGGCCTCGGCAATCGTTAGCATCCAGGGGCCGGTGATGACCGGGGAAATGTTTGAACAGCAGGATTTTGCGCCGTATATCCTGAACGGGTGCAGTAAACATACGAATGTGGAGGGGTAGTTTAAATGAATAAGATAAAAGAGTTCTTTCGTGATTGGAGTATATTTGAGAAAGTCTGGCTGATTTTCGTGTGTTCCCTGATGACTGTCATATGGTTTATCAACGGGGATACGCCGTTCATGCTTGTCTTAAGCCTTACAGGCAGCCTGAACCTGGTGCTGGGAGCAAAGGGCAAGGTGGCAGGACTTTATTTTGCCATCATCAACAGCGCCATGTACGCGTACCAGTGTCTGGGAATTCCGCTGTACGGCGAGGTCATGTACAATGTGCTCTACAGCATTCCGGTCAGCGCCACGGCCATCTATCTGTGGAAGAAGAACGCAACCAGCGACGGCGAGGTCAGATTCCGTACCATGACGCTTAAGCTTGTGGCAGGGGGCCACAGCCGTGGGAGTCTGGGGATATTCAGAATTGTTAAAATATATGGGCGGTTCCTTTGCATTCATGGATTCACTGACCACAGTGGTCTCCGTTATAGCCAGTATGCTCTATCTGCTGCGTTATTCCGAACAGTGGCTTATGTGGGTTATTGTAAACGCCCTGTCCATTATCATGTGGATTATGGTGTTTGTATCAGGGGACACCACGGCCCTGCTTATCATTGTAATGAAAACAGTGAATCTGCTGAATTCCCTCTACGGATACATGAACTGGAGGAAAATATCGCAGAAAACAGCGGAATGAACCCTTTTCTCTCTCCAATAAGTTGAAAGAATGTCGCTCTCAGTATATAATGATAAAAACAAAAAGAGAGCGGATTGAGGTTATTATGAGAGAGAAATTAGCCAAATATGAGCAGATCAGGCAGGATATCATACATAAAATCGAGAGCATGGAATACAGGCCCAACCAGGTCATTCCGTCGGAAAATGAACTGTGCGCATCCTATGGGGTAAGCAGGATTACAGTCAGGAAGGCCATAGACGAGCTGGTTCATGAGGGGCTGCTCTACCGAATCAAGGGAAAAGGAAGCTTTGTCAGGGACCATGGCTCGGAGGGGCTGTCGCGTATCTACAGCTTTACCGAGGCCATTCTCCATCAGGGAAAGACGCCGTCCAAAAAGCTGCTGTCACTGAAGGTGGAGGAAGCAGACGCGGATATAAGGCGAAGGATGGGTTTGGAGGAAGGGGAGGAGGTCTATGTCATCAAGAGCATTTATTATGCGGACGGCAGGCCCTACTGTATCAATACCTCTATCCTCCCAAGGAAGCTGTTTCCCAAGCTGGAGTTATTTGATTTCAACCGCAACTCCCTGTATGAAGTGCTTAAATCCTTTTACCAGCTCTCCTTCACAAAGGCGCGCCAGATTTTAAACGCCACAGTGGGAAGCAGTGAAATCTACGGATATCTGGAGACAGAGCAGAACCAGCCCTTGCTCAGAATCAACGCTGCCTCATTTTGCCTGTACCATGATAATGAAACTGTATTCGAGATATATGAATCCTATATATTGACGGACATCCTCAGCTATTATGTGGAAAAATATAACACGTAATTACGCTTCCGTTAATATATGGGCGGCAAAGCAAGAAAAGAGCGGTCCCTGTTTAAGGCAGGGGCCGCTTTTTGTGGAACAGGAGCAGAAGTCCCATGTAGCTGAAGCTCAGGAACAGAATCTGCACGGCTGTCATGATAAAGAGGGGAAGCTCCTTAAGCCAGAAGCAGGACTGGGAAAATGCCAGGTACATGCCGATGGAAATCAGTAAAAGGAGCACGGGTTTAACTATCATGTTGACGGTATCCCAGCAAAAGGGTACCAGTCGCTTTACCGCCAGGAAGCTCATGAGGGCCAGGGCCAGTTCACTGACCAGCATGCCCCACAGGTATCCCAGGATACCGTATCTGGGAATGGCAAAGAGTACAAACGCCAGCCGTATGACCATGGCAAACACATTCTGGAAAAAGGTGGATGAAGTCCTGCCAAGACCGTTTAAGATGCTTCCCATGGTAGTGGCCAGGTACATAAAGGGGCACAGCCATGACAGGATGGTGATATATGTACCTGCATTCTGATCGTGGAATACGCTGACGCCCAGCTGGTTCCCAAAGATGGTAAATATGCCGATGCACAGCACACCCATATAGCAGCTGTAGCGCAGGGACATGGATATCATGGAGGAAATACGGGCCTCGTTGCCGTCGGCCTGGGCTTCGGCCACCGTGGGC
>OAUK01000872.1_pt1 | contig 11667 bp, 13 predicted proteins | sample 1495131 | NCBI WGS metagenome assembly OAUK01 (sample SAMEA2580009, study PRJEB22360) | human gut metagenome | biome: human gut; feature: human-associated habitat; material: faeces | place: Denmark | collected 2008/2010 | reverse complement strand
GCCGGTATATATTTTTCCGGCCAGATCGATTCCCAGATGGGCTATCAGATATTGTTCAAAATTTAAGAAATAATCCTCGTTAAGCGGATTAAAGCCAATGGTCTGGGGATGCATATCCATCAGGGGGACAATGAAATCCAGGGCATTTTTTCCGTCTTCCTGGGATATCAGCTTTTGCTCGCACAGCATCAGTATATGGCTGATGTGGGTCAGCAGAAGGTTCTGGTAGGAATGCTCCATGTCATCCTGAAGAATGGGCATATAAATATATTTGCACACAGAATCACTGGGCTGCGTGGAAAGTCTGTTCCTGGAATAAGCGGGCTGTGTGACGTATGTGCCCGAACCCTGTTTGCGCATTAAAAGGCCGCCCTCTACCATTTTATTTACAGCCTGGCGTATGGTAGTGCGGCTGACCCCAAAATACTGGCATAATTCTGTTTCTGTGGGAAGCTTAAATCCAGAAGGCCACTCACCTGATTCGATTTTTGTCCGGATATAAGTCTCTACCTGATAGTAAAGAGAAACTCCTTTTTGATTAAAAGAGGTATTGGACAAGGGGATAACCTCCCTTCATAGGTAATATTTTGAATATTATATCATTGATTTGAATGCGTTTCAAGCAATATCAGGTTTTTGGACTGTTTGTATATCTGAATACATATCTAAATAGATATATATTTCAGGGCGTAAGAAGAAAAGTAATTTGCTGTAAATTGCTGCTAAAAATACGATGGGGAGGGGGATAATCCTGCAATTATCGGTATAACTTAACAATTAATCAAAAAAATATCGTTATATAGTTGACAATATTAGACATATCATATAGAATATAGGTATCGTAAATGATATGAATTTACATCATTCAAAAAAACTATAAGAGGAGGAAATGTATGAAGAAGCTGGGAAAAACACTGATCCAAGTGCAGTATGGCGCGTCAATTGTGGCTGCTCTCATGTTATTGCTCATGATAGGCTACGAGGTATTCGCGCGATACGTACTGAAATCATCACTGATGGGCATTGAGGAATTGATGTTATTTCCTATTATATGGCTTTACATGCTGGGCGGCGCCAATGCTTCCTATGAGAAAAGCCATATTGAGTGTGGAATCCTGACCCTTTATATCAAGAAGGAACGCTCAAAACTGATTTTTGATGCAATCAAACGTACATTGTGTATCATTATTCTTGCCTGGATTTGTTACTGGGGATTCTATTTCTTTTCCTATTCCCTGAAAACCTGGAAGCTGGCTGACATTACATACGCCCCTCTGTTTTTTGCGAATATAGCGCTTACCGTAGGATTTGTGCTGATGTTTATTTATGCGGTAAGGGATGTATATATGGCCTACCGGGCTTTGATTGGTCAAATGAAAAACAAGGATGAAGCAAGGGAAGGAGGTGAAAACCTATGACTTCTCTGTCAATCATACTTATGGATGTAATATTGCTGGTTTTTCTTCTGATGCTGAGCATCCCCCTTCCGGTCTGCTTTGCCGGCGCATTGCTGTTTTTGAGCCTCTTTGGCGACGTATCCATGAAGACCATGCTGATTTGGGTATTTTCCCAGTCCACGGGAACCGTGCTCCTGGCCAGTCCCCTATTCATCCTGGCAGGAACGTATATGGGCGGCAGCGGGATAGCAAAACGCTTGCTGGACTGTGTAGACGCATTTGTGGGTCACATCAAATCCGGCCTGGGCGTGGTGGCTGTTCTTGTGTGCGCTATTATGGGAGCCATATCAGGAAGCGGATTTACGGGCGTGGCAGCTACCGGCCCCATCATGATTCCTAAGATGGAAGAACAGGGCTACCCCAGGGGATATGCGACAGCACTGGTAACTGTATCCTCTGTTCTGGGGCTTCTGATTCCTCCCAGCGTTGTTATGATTATGTTTGGATGGGTGACGGAATGCTCGATTCTTGCCTGCTTTTTATCCACTCTTGGTCCGGGGCTTATCATTACGGCGTTATTTTGTATCATACATGTATTCTGGAGCCGCCAGTTTGATTTGAAAGTAACGGAAAAGAAACCTTTTGGGGAATTTGCGTCAAACGCCGGAAAAATGACCTTTAAGGCTGTACCGGCCCTTATTATGCCCCTCATCATACTGGGAGGAATTTATGGGGGTGTCTTTACTCCCACCGAGGCGGCAGCCATGGCAGCCATCTATTCCATTCCCATTGGATTGTGGGTGTATAAGGCCTGCACATTTAAGGGGTTCCTGGCAATGACAAAAGAGGCTACCAGTACGGTTGGATCCATTATGGTCATGATTGTATGCTGCCTGATGCTGAGCCGCGTGTTTACCGTGTATCGTGTCCCTGAGCTGGTTTTAGAACTTCTGATGAGCATTACGACCAATAAATATATACTGCTGTTCATCATTGACATCTTTCTGTTTATTGTAGGAATGATAGTAAATGACACCACGGGCGTTTTGATATGCGCGCCCCTGCTTATGCCTGTTATGAATCAGCTGGGAATCAGCCCCATTCACTTTGCCTCTATTATGGGTGTGAATCTTGCCATGGGCGGAGTTACGCCCCCATACGCAAGTATCCTTTATCTGGGAATGAGGATAGGAAAGGCTGAATTCCATGAGATTCTGAAGCCCACCATGACATTTTTGATACTGGGGTATGTACCCATTGTATTTCTCGTCACCTATTGGCCGGATTTGGCCCTTGCGATTCCGAGAATGGCTGGTTTTGCTGTATAAGAAAATGATTTCTTACCATAAAAAAGGAGAATACTATGAAAAATATTAAAAGAGGACTTTCTATAGCGATTGTTGCGGCAATGGTATTAGGCATGACAGCATGCGGCGGTTCCGGCAAGACGGAAAGCGCGGGCAAGGCCGCTGAGAAAAAATCATTTTCATTGAAACTCAGCCACTACCGGGCAGAGGGGTCACCGGCGGATATCAATGCCAAGGAATTTGCGGATAACGTTAAGGCGGCTGACGATTCCCTGGAGGTGGTGGTATATCCCGCTGCGCAGCTGGGAGATTATACAGCAGTCCAGGAGCTGGTAAGTGTGGGAGATGTGGAGATGCAGATGGCCACCCTCAGCTCCACTGTGGATAAATACCTGGGAATCACAAGTGCTCCCTATATATGCGCTACCTGGGATGAAGCAAAGGCAATTTTCAGCCGTGACAGTGATTTTACGGAAACCATCCGGACACATCTGGAAGATCAGAACATTAAACTGCTGTCAGTTTATCCTCTGTACTTTGGCGGCGCAATCCTGAATAAGGAACCAAATCAGCCGGCAAATCTGGATGTAAGGGAGGGCTATAAGGTCCGCTGCCAGACCATGAAGGGTGCGGAGCTGGTGACAAACATGCTGGGCTACAATGCAACCCCAATGGCCCTTAACGACTGCTTTACCGCCCTGCAGACCGGGGTCATTGACGGAATGATTGGATCCGGAGCAGAAGGATATTACAGCAGCTACCGGGATGTGGCGACCTATTATCTGCCATACAATGATCATTTTGAGGTTTGGTACCTGTATATCAATCTGGACAAATGGAATGAGATGACAACCGAGCAGCAGGACGCTTTGCAGACCGCGGCCAATAAACTGGAAGATGACAGGTGGGAGGTAGCGCCCAAGGAAACCGCGGAGTATGAGAAGAAACTGGAAGACTATGGCGTCAAGATTATTGAATTTACAGATGATGAGCTTCAGAATTTCTATAACAAATGCTGGGAGTCTGTATGGCCTGAACTGACTGAATTATATGGGGAAGATGCTGTGGAGCTTGTGAAAAATCTGAAGGCAGAAGCCAAATAACGCTGTTTACAAGGAGGAACCAGACATGGGTCACCCATTCCGTTGTATTACCAATAATCCAATGCTTATAGATCGCGGTTTCACAGACCTGGAGTATTACGAGACAGATGTGTTGGAACTGTTCAGAGTGGTTTTTCAGAAGGTGAATTGCGGATACCGTCTTCTTACGCATCCGCTGACAGGAAGCATCCGGCCGGATATCACACCCTATAAGACGGTTCTGATGTCGGGGACGGCGGGGACCATTGATATGGAATCAGTGACCCTGATTGGGAAGGCCATTCGCTATGCTGAGGATTTGTACAGGCTGAGGGATATACCTGTTTACAAAAAATGGGGAAAGGCAGCCCGGGAAGACTTTCAGCTCATTGATTTATCCATCATTGAGCGGGCGCTGGAAGTGGAGGAAATGGGCAAATAAACTGATATTGGAGGAAACATAATGAAACTGACACTGAATAAATTTCATGTGCAGGACATCCAATTTGCAGAAGCAAGCAGCTTTTGCAGCGGTGTCTTATACATAAATAAAGCAGAATTGGCTGAGTATCTCATGGAAGATACCAATATCCGCAGTGTGGATTTTGATATAGCAAGGCCAGGGGAGTCTGTGAGAATCGTTCCCATCAAGGATGTGGTTCAGCCCCGCTTCAAGCAGAGCGGCTCAGGACAGGTATTTCCCGGATTTGTAGGAGATGTGGAAACGGTTGGAAATGGGGAAACGAATGTGCTGGAAGATTGCGCGGTTGCCACCTCAGGAAAAATTGTGGCATTCCAGGAAGGCATCATTGATATGTCCGGGCCGGGAGCGGAATTTAACAGTTTTTCAAAGATGAACATACTGGTACCGCTGATATACCCGGTGGAAGGCCTGGACAAGCATACCCACGAAGCCACGGTCCGCATCGCAGGTCTTAAGACGGCTGCGTATATGGCTAAGACAACCCTGGGGCTGGAACCGGATGAGAAGGAAGTATTTGAACATGAGAGCATCCTGGAAATGGGACAGAAGTATCCGCATCTGCCCAAGGTTGTATATGTGGACATGGTACAGTGCCAGGGATTGATGCATGATACGTATGTATATGGCCTCAATGTGAAAGGAATCCTTTCCACTATGATTGGTCCCCTGGAGGTGCTGGATGGAGCTATTATAAGCGGAAACTGCGCTGCTCCCGGACATAAGAATGCCACCATCCATCATGAGAATAATCCCATCATACTGGATTTGCTGCGCAGGCATGGGAAGGAGCTGTGCTTTGTGGGCGTTCTGCTGAGCAATGAGAGCGCCATGCTGAAAGAAAAGAAACGGGCGGCGTATTATACCAGCAGCCTGTCCCAACTGTTAGGCGTGGATGGTGTGATTGTCAGCGAGGAAGGCGGCGGTAATCCTGAAACAGATTTGATGTTCAACTGCAGACTCCATGAGAATAAGGGAATCAAGACCGTTTTGGTTACGGATGAGTACTGCGGGCGTGACGGAGCATCCCAGGGACTGGCGGATGTGACCCCGGAGGCAGATGCTGTGGTAACAAATGGAAACGGCAATCAGTTTGTGGTACTGCCAAAGATGGAACGGGTGATTGGAGATATAGAGACTGTCCGCATCATCACAGGAGGAAATGTGGACAGCATCGGTGAGGACGGAACTGTTTCGGTTGAGATTGCGGCTATCATGGGCTCATGCTGCGAGATGGGCTATGAGCATATGACAACACGTTTGCGGTAGAGGAGAAACCATATGAAGAGAATTGTACATTATCTGAATCAGTTTTATGGTCAGATTGGCGGAGAGGAGTTTGCCGACCAGGAACCAATCCTGCGGGAAGGCATTGTGGGACCTGGCACAGGTCTGCAGGCTGTTCTGGGGGAAAAGGCTGAGATTGTGGCCACTATTATCTGCGGGGACAACTATTTTGCGGATCACCAGGAAGACGCACTGGAAACAATACTGACCATGACAGAGGGACTGGCGCCGGATATGTTTATAGCGGGTCCGGGGTTCAATGCGGGGCGCTATGGCCTGGCCTGCGCAACTATCTGCGCTGAGGTTAAGAAACGCCTTTCCATTCCGGTTCTGACCGCATTGTACCCGGAGAATCCGGGGGCTGAAATGTTTTGCAGTAAGATATATATTGTGGAAACATCCATCTCTGCCGCAGGTATGCGTCAGGCGCTGCCTGTCATGGGAACGCTGGCGGAAAAACTGCTTGAAGGCGGGGAAATCGGATTTCCAGAGGAAGAGGGATATATTGCCCAGGGATTCCGTGTGAATGTGCATACAAAAAAGAACGGAGCAGAGCGGGCAGTGGACATGATGATCAAGAAGCTGCGGGGGGAACCGTATGTCACCGAGCTTCCCATGCCTGTATTTGACCGTGTAAAGCCTGCCCCTGCTGTGAAAGATATGGCTCATGCAAGGATTGCGCTGATTACATCCGGCGGCATTGTACCTCAGGGAAATCCGGACCATATCCCGTCCGCCAATGCCGGCATATATGGCATCTACGACATAGAGAACCTGGACCGTCTGACCAGTGAAGGCTTCATGACTGTCCATGGGGGATATGATCCGGTATATGCAACAGAGGATCCGAACCGTGTCCTGCCCCTGGATGTATGCAGGGAGATTGAGCGGGACGGGGGAATCGGGGAACTCTACGGACGCTACTACAGTACGGTTGGCAATACCACTGCGGTCAGCAGCGCCAAGAGATTTGCTGAGGAGATTGCCCAGGATATGATACGTAATGAAGTGCAGGCGGCAATCCTCACATCCAACTGAGGGACCTGTACTCGTTGCGGCGCAACGATGGCTAAGACAATAGAGAGTTTTGGAATTCCGGTTGTACATATCTGTTCCATTGTACCCATCTCCATGGCAGTAGGAGCAAACAGAATCATACCCGCAGTGGGAATTCCTTATCCTGTGGGAAATCCGGGCCTTCCAAAAGAGGATGAGCTTCAGGTGAGGAGGCGCATTGTTAAAAAGGCGCTGGAAGCATTGTCCACGGATATTGAAGAGCAGACGGTATTTGAATGAGCAGGAAGCATATGAACCATTGGCTGAAGAGTGAGACGTGGAGACGCTGCCTGTTTCCCCTGGCATTTGTGTGCATCTTCATTGTGTGGAGACTGGCGGAACACGGTGTACGGAGTGTATGGGTTTACCTGCTTCTGACGGTTGGGGTCGTATGCCTGGCTCTGGACCGCGTTTTTAAGCCCTGGGAGCATGACAGGATGAGAAAACGGCAGGAGCGAGACCGTGGTTTAGAAGACAATAGTATAAAAAAACAGGGGTTGAATCAGTGATTCAGCCGGAAGCGGATGCAGGAGTGGCCATTGCCTCCGCTTCTTTTATTCTGCGCCAGGCTTTGTTCTGCTAATGTTTTGTTCTGCCTGAATTCTGTACCCGTTATTTTCCCTCGTTTTTTCCTTTATGCAGCGGAAAAATCAAATTTTATCTTTTTATCCCGGCTTGTTATAATGAGTTCATAAAAGACAGGAGGGATTAAACGTGAACGATTTTTTATGGGGAGGAGCAACGGCCTCCTACCAATGCGAGGGAGGCTGGCAGGAAGGCGGAAGAGTGGAATCCATGTGGGATGTGTATTTGCACGAAAACCATCTGGAAAACGGGGACGTGGCCAGCGACCATTACCACCGCTTCAGGGAAGACATCCGCATGATGAAGGAAGGGGGACAGAACAGCTACCGCTTTTCACTGGCCTGGCCCAGAATTATCAAAAACAGGGAAGGGGAAGTGAACCAGGAGGGCGTTGATTTTTACAACCGGCTCATTGATGCCTGTCTGGAATATGGAATCACACCCATGGTAACTATTTTTCACTGGGACCTGCCACAATACCTGGAGGAAAAGGGCGGATGGCTGAACTGTGATACGTGTGTGGCCTACACCCACTATGCGAAGGTATGCTTTGAACGGTTTGGGGACCGGGTAAAGCTGTGGGCAACCTTTAATGAACCAAGATATTATACCAACAGCGGTTATCTGATTGGCAATTATCCTCCGGGACATCAGGACATCCAGGAGACTGTCACGGCATCCTACTATATGATGCTGGCCTCGGCCATGGCTGTGGAGGCGTTCAGGACTGGCGGATATGACGGACAGATTGGAATTGTGCACAGTTTTTCTCCTGTCTATACCACGGACACAAGCGTGGAATCGGCCATAGCCAGGAGATTTGCCGATAATTTCTATAATAACTGGATATTGGATACGGCAGCCATTGGGGAGATTCCGGGAGATTTGCTGGGAGAGCTTAAAAAGACCTGCGACCTGTCCATGATGACTCCGGAGGACTTGGCTGTCATCCGCCGGAACAGGGTGGACTATCTTGGGCTGAACTACTATGCCAGGGTCATGGTGAAACCTTATGAGAGCGGGGAGACAACCCTGATTGTCAATAACCAGGGAAAGAAGGCAAAGGGAACCTCGCAGACCATTATTAAGGGCTGGTTTGAGCAGGTACGGCCGGAGAGCAGCCGCTATACTGAGTGGGATACTGAGATATTTCCTGAGGGGCTGTATGAGGGAATACAACAGGTATGGAATAAATACCATCTGCCCATCTATATCACGGAAAATGGTATCGGACTCTATGAGGACACATCAGTGAACCAGGTGGAGGATGATGACAGGATTGAGTTTATGGACATGCATATTGCGGCGGTGTTAAAAGCCAAAGAGGGAGGCTGTGATGTGCGGGGGTACTATGCCTGGTCGCCGTTTGATTTGTATTCCTGGAAAAACGGAACTGAGAAGCGCTATGGCCTGGTTGCCATTGATTATGAAAACGGCCTGGAGCGGAGACCGAAAAAGAGCTATTACTGGTACAAGGATGTAATTGAAACGGATGGAAAACATATCACAGGAAAATAATGGGGGAGTGTTATATGAATATACAGAGTATGAGCGTTTCAATGGAAAAATATGTTATGCCTCTTGCCAACAAGCTGGGGAATGAGATACACCTGCGGGCAATCCGGGATGCCTTTATGTCCCTTCTGCCAATCACCTTTACAGGAGGTATTGCAGCTGTACTGAGCTCTGCTCCCTCCGTGGACGCGGCCGGAACAGGAATCACCCTGGCCTGGGCCAGGTTTATGGAGAGCAACAGCATGATTTTCTCCTGGATTAACGCACTGACCTTGGGGGCCATGTCCCTTTATATCTGCATCGGAATCATTCATTTCCTGTGCAAGAGCCGGAAGATAGAGTCGTTTCTGCCTATTCTTTTAGGTATCTGCGGCTTTCTGATGCTTATTGTGGAGCCCATGTCCCTGGGATGGGACGGAAAAATGGCGGAGCTGTCCTATATGGACGGCAAGGGATTGATTCCGGCCATGTTCATATCTATTCTGACCGCGGATTTATATTGTTACATGAGAAAACGGGATTTTGGAAAAATTTCCCTGCCGGATACGGTGCCAGCTTCCCTTTCCGATGTATTTGCCTCCATCGTGCCGGGGGCGGTGCTGATGGTAATTTATATAGCATTGTACGCCATAATGAATAAGGCAGGAACCACGCTGCCAAAGCTGATATACAATGCCATTTCCCCGTCCCTGACAGCAGCGGACAGTGTTGGTTTTACCATTATCATAACACTGATGGTACATATTTTCTGGTTCTTCGGCATCCATGACGCTGCCCTTTCAGGTGTGCTTGCGCCTATCCGCGACGGCAATTTATCCATAAACGCGGCTGCCCATGCAGCCGGGCAGGCCCTTCCGTCCATATTTACCACGCCCTTCTGGGTATATTTTGTGGTGATTGGAGGATGCGGATCCGTGCTGGCATTGACGGCACTGCTGTGTTTTTCGAAATCAAAACAGTTAAAGACCATTGGAAGGCTGGGAATTGTGCCTGCATTTTTCAATATCTCGGAACCTGTTATCTTTGGTCTGCCCCTTATGCTGAATCCGGTATTTTTTGTTCCCTTCCTGCTGACTTCGGTCATCAACGGTACGGCTGCGTATCTGACCATGCAGGTAGGCCTGATTGGAAAGAGCTTTGCCATGCTGTCCTGGCAGATGCCTTCTGTCATCGGAGCATTTTTCTCAACCATGGACTGGAAAGCGCCGCTGCTTATCCTGGTGCTGATTGTGGTTGACGGGCTGGTGAATTTCCCGTTCTTTAAAATTTATGAGAAGAATCTGGTTAAGCTGGAGTGCGGGGAAGAGGACATTTAAACTATAAATATAATATCAATCAAAAGAAGGAGGATTTAAAAATATGAAACGAATCGTATTATTGTGCAATGGCGGTTTATCCACCGGAATCCTTGTGAAGAAAATGAAAGCAGCAGCAGAGGCGCAGGACTTTGCATGTGAGATTTCGGCTGCCCCTGTTTCCGACGCGGAAGCAGTTGGAGCTGAGGCCGACCTGATTCTCTTAGGCCCCCAGGTGCGATTCCAGATGGAGACCGTAAAGAAGCAGGTGGCCTGTCCGGTGACAAGCATTGATCCTGTGTCATACGGTACAATGAATGGAGAGAAGGTATTAAATCAGGTTAAGAAAGAATTGGGGGAAGCGTGATGGAGGATATGGAACTGATATGCCTGCAGATTATCAGCAATGCGGGAGAGGCCAGGAGCGAGTCCATGGCTGCCCCGGCCGCTGCCAGAAACAGCCGGGCAGCCGAGGGGCGGGCCCGGGGCCGCCCTGGCCCCCTGCCAGAAACAGCAGGTTTGACGAGGCCGGGGAGCATCTGGCGGCTGCCGGGGAGAAGATGAAAGAGGCCCACCATGTACATACCAGACTGATTACTATGGATGCCAGCGGGGAGTTGGATAAAATAGGACTTATCATGATTCACAGCGAGGATATTATGATGGGGGCTGAAATTACATTGGCTCTGGCAAGGGAAATGGTGGAGATGTACAAAAGCAGAGCTTAAAATGGGGGAGGGGTATGAATATGAAGATAAGGAAGCTATGTTTAGGAGGTGCTATGATTTTGGGGGTGGTGGCTTTGGCTGGCTGTCAAAGGCAGGCTAATACGGAACCGGTGGTACAAGAGGCAGTAGAACAAGCAGCAGAACCGTCAGGAGCGCCGGAGAAGAAGGATGTCACAATTTATTTGGTACGGCATGGAAAGACTTTTTTTAACACCACAGGACAGGTACAGGGATGGGCGGATTCACCTCTTACAGAGGAAGGGGAATCCCAGGCTGACGCGGCCGGAAAGGGCATGAAGGATATTGTATTTACCACTGCGTTTTCCGGCGATTTAGGAAGACAGCGGGCAACAGCAAAGCATATTCTGGCTCAGAATCAAGGGGATATCCCTGAATTGCAGGAAGTCATCGGGTTAAGGGAAGAGTTTTACGGCGGCTTTGAGGGAAAACCGGACGAGGAATTGTGGCGTCCGATATACGAAGCCAACGGGGCTTCCTATGACGAGAAGGGATCAACCTATCTGGAGCTGTCAAAGAAAGAAAAGGTGGATACAATCGCTGCCATTGATCCTCTGCATATGGCGGAGACCTATGATGACATCTCAAAGCGTTCCATTGAGGTTATGGACACCATTGTAAAAGCAACCCAGGAGGCAGGCGGCGGAAATGCCCTGGCAGTTTCCAGCGGCGATGAGATTGCCACTATTTTAGATTTGCTGGTGCCTGAGCAGTATCAGGGGGAACGCATTGCAAATTGCAGTGTGACGGTCCTGACTTATAAGGACGGCCTATATGAACTGAAGGCATGTGGGGATGTGAGCTATATGCAGGCAGGAGAAGAAAGCAATAAATAAGGTAAAATATAAATACGCTTCAATGAAAATAACAGCCTGGCGGGGCAGAACACTTGCCACCCCGGGTGTTCAACGCGAAA
>OAUK01000870.1_pt1 | contig 11686 bp, 15 predicted proteins | sample 1495131 | NCBI WGS metagenome assembly OAUK01 (sample SAMEA2580009, study PRJEB22360) | human gut metagenome | biome: human gut; feature: human-associated habitat; material: faeces | place: Denmark | collected 2008/2010 | reverse complement strand
GACGATAGACCAGCGGCTGGATGTTCACCGAGCCCAGGCCTACCTCGCTATTGCTGATAATAATACCGGACTGCACGATGTCGCCGGGTACGACCTCTGCCTCCAAGCGGGTGTTGACAACCTTGATGTACATACGGCTGTCGGTGAGCTGGCAGCTCTCGAAGTGCATCCCTTCCATCTCCTGAAGGACTGGAAGGACAATCCCGGCAATATCGAGGTTGTCTATACGCCGGTAGCGGTTGCTGAGAAACGCCCGCGCTGTGCCGTCTATGGTGCGAACCATACGCACAGCCGGCTCCCGCTGGAACCAGGCATTCACATTCTGCGCCAGCAGCTCGGGGTATTCCTCCAGCATCTTGTCATAATAGGCTGCCGGGATCTTGAGGTGCGTTCCGATCTGCCTGTGTGCGATGGCGTTGACCTCCAGCGGCTCCACGGCATAATCACCGGATTGGTCGTAAGCGTTGAGATACAGCCCGCCACCAAAAGGCTCCAACCGGAGACTCCGGGTGTCCAGCATATAATCGGCCTTCAAATCGTTCTGCCGCTGGATTTCCTGTGCCATTTCCACAAGACTGATCCCTGATTTCATGTTATTTCACTCCCTTCTCATGACGATGGCGGTCACCAGGAGACCTGGATGCCCTGCGCTGTTGTTTCAGCAGCCAGACCGTTGCTCTCAAACACTTCCACCAGACGAGGCCAGTAGACCTTTGCCGGAAAGTTGGAAAGATGTTCCTGCGGGACAAGCTCTTCACCCTGCTGGATGCAGATGTCCCCGTTCTCTTTCAGTGTGAGTTTGCTGTGGCCGCGTGAGTTCAGGTCGGCAATCAGCGTCTCCATCACTGTGCGCCCGTTATTCTCGTACCAGATACGCGGGTCGATGGGCTGCTTGTTGGGTGGGATGTCGGCCTGATCTTCCTGCTCTGTCCCTGCTTTGGACAGAGGGACGATTTTGAGCAGGTCACAGCGGATCGTCGCATCCTTGCCGAAGGTGATGTCCGCATGGTCGAACGCCTCCACATTGTAAAGGCGGATACGCCCTGTGCCGTTGCTGCGGATCAAATCCGCCGGTCTCTTTTCACACCACTCAAAGCAGGCGTTGGGAAAAGAGGAACGCAGATAAGTCAAAATCCGGTGGTTGGCATAGCGGAGCAGCAGATCGTCTGGTACAGGCCCTTCAAGCTCCGGCACCGTAAAGGTGTTCTGCGCGACACCCTCGGCATGGAGCTGGCGTTCCCTCTGCTGACGCTGACGGCGGCGCCTGGCCTGCTGCATATAGGGGAGCAGGAGGATCAGCACGACCCAAAGCCCCCAGAGGGTAAATACCCCTATCAGAAGCCACGCTTGCCAGGGTCCGCGTACCAAAGCCATGATAGCGATGACAGCACCGATCAGGATTGTGATGCTGCCGCTCAAAAGTCCTTTGTCGTTACTCATGTTGTTACCGTCCTTCCTTTTAAGTTTGTGTAAAAACAAAAAAAGGGACCGCACCAAGCTTCAGTTCATTCTGAAAACTTGATACGGTCCCTCTTGCAGTGCCGGATTTTATTCCGGCAGGGATTCGCGGTCGCCGTCCATTACCTCGGAGGGGGCTGGAGCGGTTGCCGCCGCGTCAGAGTCATGCTGCTCATGTTCCGCTTTTGCTCTGGAAGATTGCCCAGGAAGAAAGCCAAAGTCCGTCAGCCATACTTTCAACTTTTTGACTGTGGCCCCGTCCTTTTGCCGTACATCCACCAGTTTCTGCGATCCAGTGAGCCAGATCATGCTTCCCTTTTTGACCTTGAGCCGTGTGAGCCGGGCAACCTGGTCGCCGCGGGCCCATACTTGATAGAAGTTCGGATGTTCACCTCCGGAGCGTTCCACCAAATCAAAACAAACATACGGCTGCTTTGACTGGCTCTCTTTGGGAGTAAGCTCGTGCATGACTCGGCCAAATACATAGATTTGTGCCATAACACTCCTTTCTTCGCCATCGGCGTTACTATCTATATATAAAAAGTGCCAGCGGATACCAACCCGAAAAGGGCGTGGCAATACCACTGACACTTGATACAGCATACAAACTTAACTGCGTGTGCAATGCAGGGCTTTGGGCCTTGCGGTACAGATGTTTCATCTGTATCCCACATGGGGAACGCACAAAAATCAATTACAGGTTAAGTGTAACACCGTATCTTGTGTTTGTCAAGTGATATAATACTATATATAGATATTTTAGCCCGGCGAGTTACAATATGTGGTTCATGTGGCGGTAGTAATCGTCCAACAGGTAGAATTTCAGTTCCTTGGCCCGGGGTGTACCATAGTTGAAGGTCAGCGCATAGAGATTGCCTGTTCCATCTATACCGAGGGGGCCGAGCCAGCAGTCGGCAGTGTTGCCGTTGAGATACCAGAGCTGAATGTCCTGGTAAGCATCTTCCGAAACAAGCCCTGATGCGGCCAGACGCTGGGCGTCTTCGTCTTCAATCAGGGTGGAGGAAAGAAAACGGCGGTAAAGTTCATCCGGCAGACCGAGAGCCTGTTGGTAGGTCAGCGGATTCGGGTGATTCAGCCACCAGCGGGTGACATCTTCAAAGGTGCGCAGATGTGGTTTAGCTCCAAGCGCCCGAAAGCTGCGGATGAACGATTTCACCTTGTCCGGGGATGGCGCAGAAGGGATTGGGATTTCACGCACTTCGTTGTCTGAAAAGGAAAAGGCAATCCGCTCACCGCATCTGTCCTCCAGCATGAGTGCGGAGCGGGATAATGGAGAGACCAGAAAGTGCTCCATAGCAAAGGTATGATCCAGAAACTGTTGGATTTTGTATTGCTCAATCGTGTGTGGTTTGTACATGGGGGTAGCCCTCCTTTTTAGATTCTACCTATTAAATAGGAAAAATCTCCCGTTTTTCTGCAGCAAATCAAACTTTGTAAAAATAGTGGATAGAGGAGTAAGAAAAAGAGATACGATGCTGTGGTTATGTAGCCTGCACCGTATCCCTTTCCTATTTTGCCGTAGGTTTAGCCGTTCTCCTTAGCCTGTTCCTCTTGGACAGCCGGCTCGCCAAGGGCCTCATATCCCAGGAAGCTGTTGGTGGAGAGAGCCGCGTCCAGATAGTCGTTTCCAACAGTGGGGTGGTTGCTGCTTTGAAAGTAAAAACGATACCGGGCGCCAATCTGGAACTTGGCGGACTTACTTAACAGTAAAGTGCGCTCCGCACCTTGTTCGTCTATTAGTTGGATCTTGCGATACTGCCGCATCATAGGCGAGACAACGCTGGAGCAGACGCCTTCTACGATCTCATACTGGCCCCGGGCGATGGTGCTCCATAAGCTCCTAACCAGTACCAGAGAGGCAAGAAAGATTATGCTGCCCAGTACCAGCAGGATATGGTCTGTGGTAATAATGAAGATGATTAGGCTGAGGGCAATGCTTGCGAGCCCGGCCAAAAAGGTCAACAAAATCTTTCGCCGTAGCACGAACGGGAATTGGTTCCATTGATTCTTCATGTGGTAATCCTCTCAAAAATGATTTGCTGGCGCAGGTAGAGGTTGGCAACGGCCAGCGTTACTGCCTGACTGCTCCGGCTGTTTTTCATTATGCCGGCGATATTATAGCAGGTGGTTTCGTCGTCGCCGTACACGGCCTCCATCAAGAACTGCTCATTGGGAAGATAGGCAACATCCTGCTCTACACACTTGATGATCTCGGCGGTGGACAGCAGAGCTTGCTGGGCCAGCCTCATAACACGGGTCTCATAGTCGGTACGCCGGTCTTTTTGGAATAATTTTAGCGCCTGTTGAATAGGGACTCGGCGGCCTGCCACCAGTTTGACAAATGAGATGCTCCTCATCAGCATTGATCCGCTGGCTGGAATAATGCCGAGAGAACTCAACAAATCATACAGAGCATCGTATTCCGTTTCACCACAGCCAGATACCAGCAGACCTCGGGTGAGCAGCCGATTTACGCAGGCATCCCAAGAGCGGGAAATACAATCTCCCAGAGAGGACACCAGCTTGTCACACTGGAGGGAAATATCCTCTCGTTTAGAAATTCGCCAGTTTAGGGCAGTCCAAACGACCATTTCCTGCATATCCACCATGTAAGTTTGCCCGCCCAGGCGGATGACCGGGCAGGACCGGCCACAGCCATTCGTTTCCCGATCCAGACGGCCGATTGCAGTATATAGGGTATTCTGTTCCATTCATCAGTACCTCCTTCTTTTATATATCCTTTACTGCGGAAAGGCCGCGGTTTTCAACAAATTCAGAGCAGGCTTTTCAGAAACTTGGAGTCTCTGCGCAGTTTTGCGGTGGAACGCGAGATCCATGCCCCCACATGGGAGGGCGGCACCTGATAAAGCTCCGCAATGTCTGTGACCCGCATTCCTTGAAGTTTGAGGGCAAGCGCCTCAATACCAAGCCGGGTTACACCATCGTAATCTTTTTTACAGGCATCCAGCAATGACAGAGTTTCTATCAGAGATACTTGGGTGTCAAAGGCGTCGGGCCGGGACTCCAGGGCCTCTCCGTCTGCCGCCAGTTCTCCATGTTCTCCAATAATAAGCCTGCTGAATTTTTTCTTCCTGTTGCAGATCGCCCGGCAATAGGACAGAAGCCCGTTTTTAACGACCGTTTTGGCGTAGGTAGAAAACTGGGCCCGTCCGTCATTCTTATAAGTAGACGCGGCTTTACAGAGCCAAAGGCACCCCTCTTGGAACAAGTCTCCATATTCCATACCGCAAATAGTTGGATTAACATGGATGTAGTCACAAATAACCCAATGTACGATGGGAAGATTCTGGGCAACAAGTTCCTGCTGCTGTTCTGTTAAACTGGTCATCGTTTCACCCCCCTTTAAGCGGCCGAATGCAGATTGCCCAAAGGAGCAGCGGCTTTGTAACAGAGGCGAATTACCTCATCACACATCCCGTCAGAAAACATGCCAATATGTGCCTGCTGGTCATTTAGTCCCAGTTTGGCCTGGAGCCAGATGTAGACCTCCCATTTTTCCATGTGCCGTCTCTGCTGCAGATGCTCCAGCGCCCGGTGAGCCAGGATTCGTTTGTGCCGGAGATCCCCATTTGCCAGAGTCCCCATAGGCCGGTGTGTCCGGTCATGGGCACTCACATAGGCATCACAAGCCGGCCAGCGATCACAGAGATAGATATATTTGCCCTGGGAACGGCGGTTACAGCCATAGACTGTGCTGGCGGGGCGAAGAGAGGCGTTAGCATGGCAATAAGGGCATTGGATATGTTTTTGCTTCGTCATAAAAATCATCACCTCCAAATGCGTATAGATGACGGCGCAAAGGCGTCTTTCAGTGTGAAAAAACAGTGTTAATTGCAGCCCGGGTCCAGAGAAAGTTGTCTGAGCGCACAGGCGGAAGGCTCCGGTGTGTGCCATTCGATGTACTTGGAAAAGGCGGCGTCAAAGGCGCGCCGGGACAAAATGGCAATGCACTCAGACGAATCTACAGTTTCTCCGGATAGTCTTTGGATGTCCTCGGCAGAAAGCAGCATAACCTGTCCGCACTCATCCACAGCCAGAAGAAAACCGGAACAGGGCGTTGTCCGGCCGCACATGCAGTTGCCGCAATCGCAGCTTACAAAGATAGCGTTGCGCCAGTTGCCGCGAACGGCCCGCAGAAAAGAATAAATTTTGCAGGATGATTTCATCCTCTACCTCCGTTATTCGTTTTTTCAAAAACTAAAAAAGCGGGGACCGGCCGTGGAAACCCACAGACCGATCCCCGCCGGTGATTTTAGCCAAACAGGCCCTCGATCTCGCTGGTGATACGCGGAATCACCGTGTCGTTGAAAATGAGGGTCAGGGCCGCCAGAAGAAGGGCGCCCAGCACCACGGCGATGATGATCTTAACAGCGTCCGAAATGTAAAAATCGCCGCGCTGGTTGGAAAGCGCCATACGGGCACGAAGGGCCAGTGCATTCGCCTTGTTCTGGATACGGGTGGTAAAGTTTCTCATGGTAAGACCTCCTGAAATTTTATTGTTTTGATGTTGATGGTTTTATAAAAAGACTGCTCACCGCTCAAGAACGACGAATCGGTTTGAGCATGTCCTTTTTATTGGAAATGGGCCGGCTGGGATAGGCTTTCGGCTTTTGATACAGAAGCCATCGGAAACGGCGCTTTTCTTCCCGTGCGCCGCCAGACGGGGAAAATTTTTTCTTAGGCATAAAAGTCTCCTTAAAACAAGGGCCGGCCTGTATATGACAGGCTGGCCCAGAAATAAATGACGGCAGCTGACTACCGCTACAAAAATCCGCTATAGAACAAGCACTTACCTCCTTTACACTGCAAGAGGTAGAAAAATGTGTTTTTTCTGCTTCATACATTCAGAAAAATGTGAAAAAATGAATTGCAAAACAAAGAAAAATGTGGACGCCTCGAATGTGCATCATCATTTATCACGAATCTTCCGCTGTATCTTGCAGAGAAAACCATAGAGCTCTTATAGGAAACGGCCCTCACATTCAGATGTGGGGCCGTTCCATTCGCAGTCCGATTATCCAAAGAAAGCGCCCAAGGAGCCCATAACCTCGGTACAGAGGACCACCAGGTAGATAATCATGATACAGATGAGCATCATCATGGAGTAACGCTGGATCTTCTTGGGGCGCTTGGCCGCTTCCTTTTTTAAGTTGTTCTGCTCAATCTGCCTCATGTCAAAACAGATCATTTTAAAGTACATCCTCTGATCGTCGCCTCGCAATACGCCAATCAGTCCCCGGATCACATCGGACAGCATGGGGCTGCCGATGCGGGTTTCAAAATGGATGAGGGCGTTTTCATAGTTGCCGGTCTTCATATCGGCAATCGTCTGGTCCAACTCCGCGCCGAAGTCCTTGCCCGCCACCCGGCGGTAGGAAGTAAGGATCTTCAACACATCCCGGTCATTTTCCAAATTCTGCCCGATGGTAAGGGCAAAGCGAGGGATCTCATTCTCAATGAGCTTGCGCCGCTTTTTCACAAAGTCAAAAACCTTGTAATAGGTTGAAAACCACAGAGCCACGGCCAGACCAATCAGAACAGGCACCATAAGCGGTATCAAAAACGCCATCAGCAGAGAACTGAGGCCGACTGCCCCGGCTGTGACCCAGGCCCGGGCGGTGTAGACTTCCGGTGTCAGCTCCATGCCGGCAATGTCCAGCGCCCGCTGCAGTTTATTCCGCTTGAGCTTATCCAGCTTCAGGTACGGGGCGATCAGGCCGGCGATTTTGGTGAGATAGACATCCAGCAGTTTCTCGGCCTTTACGCCCTGCTGCTTGCGGGCCAGAAGCATCATACGGGAGGTACGCTTCGTGGGAATGTCTGCAAAGGCACAAGTCAGGTTATAGACAGCAAAGCCGAAACAAATCACTGCTGTGAGAGCTAAAAGCGTCATGCGCTGTCACCTCCATATTCAATGGGCCTGCTCAGTTTCATGATCTGGGTCAGGGCAAACAGGATAATGGCTGCGCAGATTGCCAAAGCGATTTTGCCCGGCGTGGTGAAGAGCAGCGTGTGAAACCAATCTTCATTCAGGAAATAAAGCAGCGGTACATTGGCGATCACAAGGAACATCATCGTGATCGCCTCCCGGCGCGGCCCCTGCATCATAGCCTCCAGCTCCGACTGCACCACACGAACATCAGAAAACTTCTGGGCGATGGTAGGCAGCGTATTTTTCATGGCCCGGTCAGACTGGCACTGAATGAGGATGTTAGCCCACTCATGGAAAACACGGTTTGGAATCTTCATTTTGAGCGAATTGATGGCACTCGTAGTATTTGCGTTAATCAACTCTGCCTCATAGACAAATGCCTCAAAATTGGCCTTCACCGGCTCATTGATGTAGGGCAGGTTTTCCTTGACTGCCCGGATCAGGTCCTCTGTGCGCAGGTAGGAAGTGGTGATGATGGAGATGGCCGTTTCCAGTTCTTCGTTCAAATGCTTTTTATAACTGGCTGCGGTGCTGCGCAGATACCAAATAGGAGCGAGTGAAAATCCGATCCCTAAAATCGGGACCATGTACACATTGCCAATCAGCAGCGCCAGGGCGCCGCCCACCGCGAACAGGATCAGAGTCAGCCGTTTGACTGCTTCATACCGGTCAGCCCGCCCGGTGCCTTTGAGGATTTGCTTTAATTCAAAGTCCTGATTAAAGAAGCCTTTGGCCGGAGTACCCATCAGAACATTCAATTCATCGGTCAGAGTGGCCGACTTGCGCTGTGACCGGAAAAGCGCATCAATGAAATCGCCCGGCCGCACACCAAACAGCGTTAGGAGTCCAGCGGCGATGAGGGCGAAGCATATGATGTAAACCCACGGCATCCGTTCAACACCTCCTTGTCGTGCTCAAGAAATTCATCCAGCTCCTTATGGGAAATCCCATTGTCCAGGAGACGCTTCTGCAATGAGCTGGACATCTCGGAAACTTTTTTGTGGCGGCCGACCACAAGGGGCCGTCCATCTGCATCAACAGTGTTGTCCAGCACATTGTAAGAGTAGAGGGTGCGGTAAATCAGCCGTTCGCCCTCACAGCCTTCCCCCTCGATGATCTCCATGATTTTACGGCTTCGGTCTTCCAGCTGCTTTGTGAACACGATGATTGGATAGGCTTCGACCATGATCTGCATCAAAACATCATCGCCCATCATATATTTTCGCTTTGCGAGCGTCATCATGCGCCGGTAAGTAGAAGCGCAGCTGTTAGAGTGGATTTTGGTGCAGTATGGCCGGTACGGGAGCTTTCTGCAGCGGACAGGCTTTCTGCCGCAGACCGCATCTCACCGACGCCGATCACATCCGGGTGCTTACGAAGGACCCGCTCCAGCAGGAAGTCCTGGTTGATGTTCAAGGAAGGATTTTCGCTGGGCCGGGTGAGCAGATGGACTACGGAATTCAGAATGTTTCCATTTTCGTCCCGCTTAACCAGATCAAATTCGCGGCTGCCCTCCTCAATCGTGATGAGGCGTCGGTTGTCAGGGACCTGGGACAACAGCCATGCCATGATGGTAGTTTTGCCGGAGCCGGTGGCCCCGGCAATGCAGACGGATACGCCATAGCGGATGCAGGCGGTCAGAAAATGAAGCATTTCCGCTGTTGCACTGCCGGAGTCCAACAGCTTCTGTGCAGAAACCGTTTGTTGATTTACGATACGGATGGAAGCGTTGATCCCCACCTCCGGGTCAACAATCGGCGTCTTATCCACAGAGATACGCACATTCTTATCCAGGAATCCGATCACGCTGGGCATGGTATGGAAGGTCACCGAGGCCGGATTGTCCGGTGTTAAATCTGTATCCGTCCGCAGAGTAACGGATGTGATCACATCCGTGTCTACCCGATATTCTACATCGGGCGCTTCAATTTCCCCTTCGGGCGGGCGCTCATCGAACCAGACGATGCCGACGCCCAGACTGCTGATGATGTCAGCGTTGCTCTGCTTGCTTGTGGTGCTGCCTGTCCATGCGGGCAGGCCGAGATCGCTAAATTCCAAAAACATCGACAGAGGCAGATTCTTGTGGGTGAGGGAAGTCATGGTTTTCCGAAGCGCCCCGCTAGATTTTTGGTCATACAGCGCCGCCTCTGTAGCGGTCATACAGTAATACTGGCCGTTATGCGTAAAGTATGCAATGGGCTCGATCAGCAGCTTATAGTCGCCAGCGATCATCCGCTCATAGTCCACACCGGCCGCCTGGGCAACCATCTGGCAGGCATATTCCGAACAAAAATACCGCTTGATGGCCTCAATATTGCTCTGCCCCTTACTGCTGACGATGGTGGGCATAGACTGCGCTGGTTTGATGCAGGAGTATGCCACGCCAGACTGGAGGGAGAGTGCGGTGCCACCCAGATACTGTAACTTGTTGACTTTCCCAAAGTGCAGGACGCTGTTTTTTTGTACCCGGTTGGAGAAGTCTACGGGGGAAGATATTGCCGTACCGCTATCGGCATCCACAACGGTAATTCGCACACCATCATTTCCAGGATTCCAGAAATTAGAGGATGTGCCTTGGCCCATGCTGCCGCCACCGCCGTCAATATTTCCGTTACCGCCCTCTGCAAACGCGGTGGAAGGGAGCAAACAAAATACCAGGGCAAGGCTGCACAGGAGGGCGAGAAGTCGCTTCAAATACATCACACTCCGTTCTTCTTAAATATAGAAAGGCCGCCACAGTTCTGTGACGGCCAATCAGGGGTATATTCAGTTGTAGATTGGTCAGCCCATATTGCCAACCTGCTTGTTGATGTCTCCATCGCTATCACCGACAGACTGTTGAACATCGCCGGGAACTACCCACCCAAACACTGGATCATACACAGCGCCGTTGCCATTGCTGGCTCCGGGGGCCGGCTCGTTATTGGCCGGCTCCTTTTCCGCAGGGGGAGTGGTGACCTTGGGCACTTCCGGGTCAGGATTGACCGGATGATCTTCACCGGGGTCTTCCCGCTCGGTTTTCCCTTCTGGCGCGGGCGGAGGCGTTGTTTCCGGTTTCTCCGTGTCCGTGAAGTCGATCACGACTTCATCCTCAGTTTCGGAGGTCACCTTGGGGTACTCCTCTTCAGGACTGGAGGACTGGCCAGGCGCATAGGCTCCGGTGCCGCTCTCACCGTCTGTCTGTGTGCCGCCATCCGACCAATCGCTGGTCGTGCTGCTGGGCGGGGATTCTTCCGGCTTGAAATCTTCTGTGCGATCCCGGCTGGCAAACCAGCAGACGCCCAGGATGGCAACACAGAGGACGGCCAGCGAAGTAACGATAAAGCCTTTGGATTGGAAAAACTTCTTCATGTGTGATACACTCCTTTTTTGCTGTTATATAAAGCCTATACTGTAGTTCTGGCTGAATTTTCAACAGCACGGCTAAAATTTGGTGTTGTGGTAGCCGGTCAGTTCTACCCGCTGGGTAATGGTGGGGTAACTGTGTCCAAACATCCGCACATAGAAGTCAACATCACAGTAAAAGATGTACTCCACACGGTCGCCCACCACATTGAATTCAAGGCTGATGTCGGAAACCGTGTAGTCATCGGTAGAGAGAGGGACCTTTTCAGCAAGGCCGCCGGCAACTGTGGCCTCCAGCATTTCTGTGTAGTCCCGGCTGGAGTAGAGGGTGCGTAAATACTCTTCAAAATTGGTTTCCCTCTGGGAGCGGTAAGTATCTGCGTAGATGGTGGCGCTCAGATTGTTCAGCTCCATTTTAGCCCCGTTGCGGATGTTGATGCAAGTAATTCTCACCGAAGCATACAGTAGCAGGAAAGAAATGAGCATGACAACTCCAACCACAAAGAAGCAGGCGAAGAAGGTGATCTCCCCCCGCTCGTTGCGGAGCGGCCGGTGCAGCTGTGAGAATAAACGCTTCATAGGCCACCTCACTTCCAGTAATGTTCGCTAACGCCGGAGCCGCGGGCCACCACCGTGATGTTGACCAGATCCAGATTCCAGAAGCCGCCCAGCTTGGCATCCCCCTCAATGGTAATATAGAAGGGCGTTCCCAACTGGATGGCCCGGGACATCCCGGAAGGTGTGGGAGATTTATATGTGGCGTCAATCGAATAGGTGATATTGTCGGCCCCCTCGATCTCCGAACAGAGGAAATCAAAGAGAGCATCCGTCTCGCTGTTGATGCCGCCGGACAACTGGATCTGCTTGACCATCTGATCGGCTGCATGGGCAAACTTCCGTGCCCTTGAG
>OAUK01000867.1_pt1 | contig 11706 bp, 10 predicted proteins | sample 1495131 | NCBI WGS metagenome assembly OAUK01 (sample SAMEA2580009, study PRJEB22360) | human gut metagenome | biome: human gut; feature: human-associated habitat; material: faeces | place: Denmark | collected 2008/2010 | reverse complement strand
CCACCTTTTGCATTATCGCGCATGGTTTGCCTCCTTATTACGGTTACTGTAATAAATATATCACTAACCGTAATATTCGTCAAGCAGATTCAGGAAAATTATTTAATGGGTATGTGCAAGAAGAACAGTCTGCTCTCTATTTGTTTTGTTGTTCGGCGTGTCGTGGCGGTGGGGTGTGCTGGGATTTTCTTTGACATTCGTTTTGGTCATTGTACCTCCTGTCTGTTCGATAACTCCTCGGTGAAGTTATGTAAGCACGACACGCCGTTGCTGTTCGCACCGTCAGGTGCGAACCATGAGCAGGGTTTGGGGCAGGCACGCCCCAACAAGATCACTTGGAAAACTCGCAAGAGTTTGAGAAGTGAAGTCCCGGTGGAGCACAACATTTTCAAGAATTGAAAATTTGTGGCCACGGGACGGTTCTTGCCCTCTACCGCTGCGCTCAAAATCGTTTCCGGGTAATTGTTTCCGAATTGTTAAGACCCAAAAAATAAGTAAAAGGTCTCTGCTCATGTATGGGAGTCACCGTTTGCTCCGAACGAAGTTCCTGCCCCTGTTTTGCAGCGGCGTTGTCCGGCTCGCCCACGGAAAACGTAAGGTCGTGGCACGGTATCACGTTCAGACGGCTTATGAAGGATTCAAGGTTCGGTATGAAGAAAGCAGGGCGCAGTGCGGACACTGCGTCCTGCTTCTTTCAAACACAAGAATAACACTTTACGGTTGTGTAGCCAACAACCGAAAACAAATTTTTGAAGATTAAACAACCACATAGGATTTTATTTGTGAAAAAGAAAAATACCGCCCACGCAGCGCAGCGATGATTTTGTCGGGTAAATTGTCGGCAAAATGAATCGGGTGTGTTGCGGGGCGGTACGTTCTTTCTGGGCAGTCATCCGCTGAAAGTGGTGGTTATCACGGTGAGAACCACCACTTTTTCGGCAGAATTTGGAATAAAGGGTATCATGGAAGCATGGGTGAGTCAAGATGGCTCTGTGAAATTTATTGCGGTAAAGCAATGGAAGTAAGACTTTTGCTTCTGGCGGTATCTGATATAATCTTAAGCCTAATAGCTTTTGAATTAGATGTAAAACCGCTTTCTATATTTTGATAGCATTCAAATCATATCCAGCGGGACTTTCCGATTGGGGGCGGGGAATGCCTCATTCAGTAACGCCAGTTCCTCAGCGGAAAGGACAACATCCGCCGCTTCGCAGTTGGCCTGCACATGGCTGACCCGGCTGGCACGAGGAATGGCAAACACGCCATCCTGCGCGAGAACAAAGGCAAGCAGCACCTGAATCGGTGTGATGCTGTGATTTTCAGCAACGGTCTGGATGGCTGCACTGCTGAGAAGTTTTTGGCGCAGCCGTCCGGCCTGTGCCAAAGGACTGTATGCCATCAGCGGGATGCTCTGCCGACGCAGGAAAGGCAGCAAATCGTATTCGATGCCACGGCTACCTAGATGATACAAATCCTGCACAACAGCGCAATTCTCACCGTGTTTCAGACGAAGAAGCTCCTGCATATCGGACAAATCAAAATTGGACACACCCCACCGGCGAATCTTTCCCTGCGCTTTCAGTTCCTCCATACAGGCGACCGTTTCACTCAACGGGACACTGCCGCGCCAATGGAGCAGATACAAGTCCAGATAGTCCGTTCCCAGCCGGTCAAGGCTGTCCTGACAGGAATCAAAAATGTTTCGCCGTCCGGCATTCCACGGGTAGACCTTGCTGACCAGAAACAGCTTACTCCGGTCGAGCGGTTCAATGGCGTGGCCCACCAGCTCCTCGCTCGCACCGTCACCGTACATCTCAGCGGTGTCGATGAGGGTCAAGCCATGTTCCACACCCCAGCGCAGAGTCTGTGTTTCACTGGTGCGCTTACTGCGTTCTTCGCCCAGATACCATGTGCCCTGACCGACCGCAGGGATCTCCGTTCCGTCCGGCAGATGAATCGTTTTCATGCGTTATCCTCCTGCTTTGCTTCCCGGCGGCGGCGCAGATAAGCGTCCATCTCATCTGCCACCTGCTTGGAATATTTGACTGCCTCTACGACCGTCCGTGCGCCCAGAACAACATCGCCGCTGGCGAAAATACCCTCACGAGTCGTCTCGCCGTGTTCGTTGGTCGCCAGCAAACCGTGGCTGCTTATCTCAAGACCGGTGGTGGTGCTGACGATGCGGCTCTGTGCGCCCTGACTGATGGCAATGATGACGCTGCTGCACGGGAAGAACTGTTCCTCGCTGGTGCTGGTGATGTTGCCTTCCTCGTTCATCTCGACTTTCTTGTAGTAAACGCCATCGTCCACGATGCGGGTGGGGCGCATTCCGTAGAAAAATTCCACGCCGTCAGCCTTGGCATAGTCCACTTCCCGGACACTGGCGGCGGTCTGGTACCGGCGGCAGAACACGTTGACCCGGCGGACGCCTTTCCGCAGTGCAGTGCGGGCGACATCCATCGCAGAGTTGCCCGCACCAATCACCACGAGGTCGTCGCCCAAATCGTAGACATCCGGGTTTACCAGATAGTCGATGGCGTAGTTGACATTGCCAAGGCTCTCGCCGGGGATGCCCATCGCCTTGGGTTTCCAGACACCCGTACCGATGAAGATGGCTTCATAGCCATCCCGCTGCAAATCGTCCACCGTCAGGGTGCGGCCAATCGCCGTGTTGGGGCGGATCCGGATGCCAAGCTGGGTGAGCTGTTTCTGGTAGCGGTCGAGGATGGATTTCGGCAGACGGAACTCCGGGATGCCGTACCGCAGAACGCCGCCGATCTTCTCGCGGCTCTCAAACATTGTCACCTGATAGCCGCGCTGTGCCAGCAGAATGCTGATGGTGATACCGGCAGGACCGCTGCCGATGATGGCGACTCGCTGGCCGGTCTTAGGCTGCATTTCCAGATGCAGATGGTCAAGATAGGAATCCGAGATATAATTCTCGATACTGGAAAAATGAACCGGCGCGCCCTTGCGTCCCAGAACGCAATGCCCCTCGCACTGCTTGTCATGGTCGCAGACCAGCGAGCAGATGACGCTCAGAGGATTGTTCTCGTAAAGCATCGCACCAGCATCCTCTTTGTGCCCGGTACGGAACAGCTCGATGACCTCCGGGATGTTGGTGTTGATGGGACAGCCCTCCCGGCACATGGGCTTCTTACAATGCAGGCAGCGGCGGGCTTCGTTTACCACATGGATGGCCATAGAAATTTCTCCTTATGCTTTTCTCAATCCACGAATTTGAACAGGTTCAGACCGACTTCCGGGGAGTATTCGCGCTCCACCGTGCCCTCGATTTTGTGCAGGATAAATTCGCCGGTCAGGCTGACAACGGCACGGTTAAGATGTCCGGCGTGGCAGATGCCGTCCGTGACGTTGCCCACGACCATGTGGATGTGCAGATAGTTCTTGCCCTCCATGGTGGAGATGTTGCCCACGCAGGATGCAATTTCCATATCGCCGGTGTAGGTCTGCTTTTCATAGGCGAAATTTTCCCGGTTGAACACGCCGAGGGTCACTTCGCCCACAGCGCCCAGTCCGGTGACAGAGCCGAGGGTGATATGCTCCTTTTCGCAGACCTCTTTCAGGCAGGTGAGGATCTCTTCTCCTTTCTGGATGCGGAGAACGACGTCATTTCCATAAACACGATATTCCATAGGTACATTCCTTTCTTGCAATCAGAATATTTTCAGTTTCGTACCGGGAGAGAGGCATCCTCCACAGACCGTATCCATTTTCCGCTCTTTAACCGTGTGACGCACCAGGCCGATTTGATGACATAATCGATTCGCAGACAGAGGATGGTCAGCCATGCGGGCCAGCCCAGGACCAGACCGCCGATACACCCGAGAGGGATGGACACCAGCCACATAAACAGGATGTCGGCTTTCATCAGGAATTTGGTATCGCCGCCGCCGCGCAGAACGCCTTTTGTCATGACGGACTGGATACACTGGAAGAACACGATGACGGTATAGGCGCGCATCATCTGCTCTGTGATTATAACAGTTTCTTCGGTCAATGAGTAGACCCGGATGGTCAGAGGGCCGCACGCCAGCACCATGACAACGGCAATCAGGCCGAAAGCAACACTGAGCAGATAAAATGTATATCCCTGCTGCATGGCGCGTTCCGTATCGCCCTCGCCGATGGTATGACCGGTCACGATGCTGGAAGCGTTGGCGATGCCCTGAATGACGACGGTGAAGAGCCGGTCGATGACCTGACAAATTGCATTTGCTGCCACGACAGCCGCACCCATATGGCCCAGAATGATACTTACAAGATTGCTTCCCAGTCCCAGCAGTCCGTCACTGACCAGCACGGGAACACCGAGACGGAGATAATTCATGAGCAGTGAACGCTCCACCTTGCGGAACAGGTGAGAGAAGCGGAAATGCAGGGAGCGGTCACGGAAGAAGATGTAGCCGAATGTCACAAGAAATTCCGCGATACGGGCAAAAAGCGTTCCGAGTGCGGCACCGGCTATCTCCATCCTTGGCGCGCCGAATTTGCCAAAGATGAAGATATAGTTGGCAATCAGATTGACCACGAACGAGATGGAGCTGACGACAAGCCCGAGCCTTGCCTGCCCGACCGAACGCATCAACTGCTCGGCGACTAAGCTGGTGCCGTGGATGACAAAAACGAAGGTCGTGATGCGCAGGTAGCGGACGCCCTGCTCGATGACGGCAGGGTCAGGGGTATAGATGCGCATGATCTGTGCGGGGAAAAGCCAGGTCAGGAGAGCAAAGGTCACCGAAAAAAGAAGCGCCATCCGAATCGCCAGGCAGAATGTCTGCTGTACCTTGTTCAGGTCCCGTGCACCCCAGTATTGCGCGGCAAGGACACTGCTGCCGCCGATGATGCCCATGCAGAAAATGGTGAAGAAATTGTAGTACTGGTTTGCCAGACTGGAAGCGGATATCTGTACTTCTCCCATCTGCCCGAGCATCATCGTGTCCAGCATATTCACGCCCATGTTGATGGTCTGCTGCAGTGCAACCGGGAGCATAATGCTGAGAACTTTCTGGTAAAACAGACGGTCTGTGATAAGTTTGTGATTCAAATCGGGGCACCTCCTTCTTCGGTAGAACAAATCTCTGCCCATATGAGACAAGACCCGAGCAATCCTCCATCGGCATTACTCGGGTCTTATCAAAAGGAGGAGATCTGAATATCAGAAACTGCTTTTCAGAAACTCAACCTGCCAGAGGAAAAACAAAGCTGGCGCTCAGGCAGACGGCAATGCCGTAGATAATCCAGAGGGGCAGGAATACAAAGAAGACTTCCTTGAACTTGTAGTTACCGGCACCAAAAGAAATGCCGATGGAGGGAGAAGCGGCCGGAGTCAGCATTGCGGCGGTGCAGCCTGCAAAGATGGCACAGGCATAGGGTCGAGGATCCAGCCCATTGGCAATGCAGGTAACAACAGCCAGAGCGACGAACACCTGCTGAGATGCAGTATTGCTCATAAACTGGGTCAGAGTTGCACCGGCAAAGTAGAACACGAAGAGTACGAGCACGGGGGAAGGATCCTTGCCCAGCAGATTCATGATAAAGTCGCCAACCACGGTGCCTGCACCCGTTTTCTGCATTGCCGTGCCAAGGCACATGACACCGACCAGCATAAACAGGGTATCAACATTCATGAAGTTTTTTACATCGTTCAGGTCGAGGCACTTGGTGTAGAGCAGGATGATATCAAGAGCAACAGGGACAACATTCATCGAGAACGGCAGGGCATCGGAGAACAGCATGCACAGGAGGTTGACCACGAAAGCAACATAGATGAGGCTCTCCTGCCATGCTGCGAGGGTGGAAGCTTTTTTGCCGCTCTGGCTGGAGGTATCTGCGGCAGTCACAAAGTCTCTCTTGGACAGCAGACGGGGAGCAACAATGCCGCAGTAAAGCAGAGCGACGATGGCGGGGACAAAGATGACGCGGCTGTAGTCAACGGCGGTGATATCCACACCGGCATTGTTGGCTTCCAGAATGCTGTTGATGAGTACGAACATTGCGCCGGGCATCAGGCCCTGTGCACAGTGAGCAACTACGGCGCCCGGGTAGATGAGGTCGGAAGCCTTGACCTTGCTGTCGCCGGTAAAGGAAGCCATGAAGGGCAGGAACATACTGGCCAGAGCAGTGGGCATACTGACCTGAATGAGCAGCACATTGATGACCATATACAGGAAGATGATAAGCTTGGCCTTGTCACCGTGGGAGACCATGAAATCACGCACCCGTGATACCAGACTGGTCTTGCTCAGGGCACCGCTCAGGATGAACATGCCGCCGATCATGATGACATTTTTGTTTGCGAAATTGGCGTAGGCCTCGTCAAAGGTCAGAACACCTGTCAGGCAGAGCAGGGTGGCAGCTGTCATGGCAACCAGACCGAGCTTGAATTTGCCGCTCAGAAATCCCACAATCATTGCGACCAGGATGACCAGCGTTAAAATAAGCTGTACATTCATTTGGATTCTCCTTTTCTTTTTTCGTCCGGGTCTGCTTTTGCGCAGCCTTTATTTTTCTGCGGCGCATTCCTTTTCGGCAGCGTGGAGCAGAGCTTTCATATAGCCGGTGTAGTAGGCGGTGGAAACTTCGTTCATTCCCTTGCCATCCTCATTGAAGAACGCATGGTCGATGTTGAGAAAACCGTCGAACCCGCTGCGCACGATATGCTTCATCAGCGCATACATATCTTCGCAGCCATCTTCCAGCAGCGTCTCCTCGAAATACGGGAGTGCTCCGCTGACATTGCGGAAATGGATGATGGGGATCTTATCCGCCTTGACGAACTCGTCAATATCCTTGTACAGATCACCGAACGATTCACTTTCCAGCCAGCAGCCTACGCACATCTTCATGGTCAGATACGGGCTATTGTGAGCCATTCGGAAGGCCCGGCGGTAACAGTCGGAGTTCCAGATGAGGCAGTGCACACCGCCTACAGATTCGATGGGCGGATCATTGGGGTGGAGCGCCAGCTTCACGTTCGCTTCCTCGCACACAGGCAGGGCCTTGTCAAGAAAATACTGGAAGTTGCTCCAGATCTCATCCTCGCCGTATTCACGGTCGTTGGCGATGGGACGGGCCTTGATCTCATCCAAGTCACAGAGGAAAGAATTCTGGCCGTGATTATACTTGCCCGCACCGATTTTGGTGCGGAAGATACCGTTAGGCTGCCATGCGATGTAGTTGACAGAAACGCCTGCCTTGCCGAGTGCCCGGGTGAACTCGTTGTACTTTTCAATCCACTCATCCCGGTCCGGCTTGCCCAGATGGATAGAAGGGCACTTCTGCAGCTGAGGGCATCCTGCATTGCTGATCTTCAGCCCATAGCGGGCGGCCCGTTCCTGAAAACGGACGATACCATCATAACAGGCATCCTCACCAACAAAATTGGCTGCCAAGTACTCGATTCCCATGCCCTGAACACGCCGCATTTCCTCATCGGTCATTTTGCTGGAGCAGTTGGTTTCGACCTTGATCATAGTTTCGACTCCTTTTTGACATTGCCGGGTCTGCGTGTCTCCCGGTCCTCTTTGATTTCAGTATAACGATATGCGTCTTGTGAAACAATTCACGTTTTAACGAAATGAAGATACGTTCTTGCATGATTCCGTCAATGTTTCTGCTTTTGAAATGGGCGTGATTCAAAACCTTGCAAAACGCATTTCCTGATTTCACTTTTTTCTTTTTCGTCGCAAAGCAAAAACACACCCCTGCAGCTCAAGCCGCAGAGATGTGTTCTGTTAAAAAATCGTTTACAGTAAGTCCGGGTGGACATCGTACTTTTTCAGGTAACGCCAGAGGGTCGTTTTGCTGACGCCAAGCTCCTCGGCCACTTTCTGACGGTTGCCCTTATGCTTTTTCATCAGGGCTGCCAGCTCGACTGCCCTGCGGTCCTGATAGAGCACGACCTGCTCGGTGCCCGGCAGCAGCCGGGGAACCATTTGTTCCAGCTGTTCCCGCAGGAACGTCTCATCAATGTTCCTCTTCTGGGTCAGCAGGACAAGACGCTCGCAGATGCTGTAGAGTTGGTCCAGATTGCCGGGCCACTCGTACTCCCGCAGATACTGCCATGCCCCCTGCGTCAGGCTGACATAGCGCTTGTACTTTTCCTGCCATTCATCCAGATAGCGATGCATCCAGCCTTCAATGTCGCCCCGGCGGCGGCGCAGCGGCAGGACCTCCACGGTCAGGACGCTGAGCGCATAGTACAGATCACTGCGGAACTCACCCTTTTCGACCCGGGTAATCAGATTCACGGAGGTCGAGGCAATGACACGGACATGGGCCGCTGCCGGGCGGCTGGGGCCGTTGTGCAGGAAGTGTCCCCGTATCAGGCAGAGCAGCTTGTACTGTGTTTCCAGCGGCAGCATCTCTACATGGCTCAGATAAAGCGTGCCGTCCTGTGCCATCTCTGCATAGCTGTCTCCGGCTTCCCGCCGGGTCGTATAATTGCCGAACAGGATATTATCCACTGTCTCCGGCTGCCATGCGCTGCAATCAACGGTGATAAAGGCATTCTTGCGCAGCAGGCTCTCGTTGTGGATGCACTGTGCCAGCACTCCTTTGCCGCTGCCCACCTCGCCGGTCAGCAGGACGGGGGCAGAAAAGCGACTGATGCGTTTTGCCAGACTGAACTGGCGGCGGGTCTCCGGGTCCTCGCAGATGGTATTTTCAAAGGTGTACCGCGCCACGAAGCCCCGCTGGTAAAGCTCACGCCGCATCTCACTGTCCATCTCAATGAGGCGCTGCCCTTCCTGAAACGTCAGCACGGCACCTTCGATCTGCTCTCCCACAAGGATGGGGGCCACATTGACCACAACGGCCCGATGGTCGATATCCAGCAGGAAAGCGTATGCCTCCTTGCCGTGGAGCAGCGCATCCGTCAGAACATTCTGATTCAGGTTGGGAAGCACAGCGGAAATCTCCTGTCCAAGCAGGACATCAGTGCTCCGGCCCAGCAGATTGTTGGTGACCCTGTTGACCCGGCGGATGATGCGCTCTTTATCCACCTGGATGATGCCGCTGAACGTGTAGTTCAGCAGTGCGTTTATCTCGGCAGAGTTGTGCTTTTCCAGATCAATGGCGTATCCCACGCGGGAGGCAGTTGCAAGGGCATTGCGCAGACTTTCCTCCCCAGAAGGGATAAACTTGTAGGGCAACGCTTTCTGCCCGGCAGAGGCGCAGACCCGGTTGCCGCCGATGACGGCATTGCAGCCATCCTGAAGCGCTTTGTCCACCATTTCTTCCAGCTGTTCTTCCTGCTCTGCCATATAAAGCCGGAGATCAATATGGAGCAGCCGGTTGAACTGGGATGTGTCGCTGAACATATTCGGAAAGCCGATCAGCCCGATGCGGGGGCAATCCAGTTCCAGTTCCTCTTTCAAATCCAGCATCACACTGGCCAGCTCCTGCGGGGTGACAGTGATCTCCACGAGCGGGATGCGGACACTGCGCTTGATGAGCCGTGCCTGCACGCCGCGCGCCACGATAAGGTCACAGCCTTGTTGTTCCAGTTCTCTGGCCCGCTGTACCGCATAGGCCGTGCGGATATATTTGACCTCCATCACCTGAAGGGAAGAAAATTCCTCAGTCAGCGGCTGTGCGATGAGCTCCAGCTCCTGATTGGGCACCAGTACTGCTACCTTTGCCATAGAGTTCTCCTTTTGTCTTGGTCGGTTCAGAAAGCAAAAAGACGCACCCACACATGGTGGGCGCGCCGGTCCGGTTTTCTGCCCATCTCTGAAGATATGATAGCAGAAACACCGTAAAAAGGAAAGAGCTGTCAGCGGATTCAGCGGCCGATCTGGATATCGGTCAGCATCTCGTAATACTGTGCAATGGCACTGTGGTCGGCCTGACCCTTGCCGTGGTTGTGCAGCCACTGCAGGATCTCCTGCACCTCGGCAGTCATGGGGACGGGTGCGCCGACAGAGTGCGCGCAGTCCAGAGCGTTGTTCAGGTCCTTGATGTGCAGGTCGATCTTGAAACCGGGCTTGTCGTTGCCCTCGATCATCATGGGAGCCTTTGCGTTCATGACGGTGGAACCGGCCAGACCGCCCTTGATGGCCTGGAACACCAGCTCGGGGTCAACGCCGGCCTTCTGGGCCAGAGTCAGGGCCTCGGCCAAAGCCTGAATGTTGCAGGCAACGATGATCTGGTTTGCCAGCTTGGTGGTGTTGCCTGCGCCGACCTCGCCGCAGCGGACGACGGATGCGCCCATGGTCTCCAGCAGAGGTTTGAACTGGTCAAAGACCTCCTGCTTGCCGCCGACCATGAAGCTCAGGGTACCGTCGATGGCCTTGGGCTCACCGCCGGAAACAGGAGCGTCCAGCATCTCGACGCCCTTCTTCTGCAGCTCGGCGTAGATCTCCTTGGAAGAGACCGGGTTGATGGAGGAGCAGTCGATGAAAGTCGTGCCCGGCTTCATGTAAGAAGCAACGCCGGTCTCGCCCAGCATGACCTGCTTGACCTGCGGAGAGTTGGGCAGCATGGTGATGATGACATCACACTGCTCACCGATCTCTTTCTGCGTTGCACCCTTTGCACCGGCTGCTTCCAGCTCCTGCACCGGGGCGGGGGTGAGGTTGTTGACCAGCAGATCCGTATAGCCTGCCTTCAGCAGATTCTTTGCCATAGGCTTGCCCATGATACCCAGACCAATAAAACCGATTTTCATGAAAGATACCTCCTGATGGGACCACTTGATTTTGAATCGGAAAAAATCTTTTGCAGCGGCTGTCTCTGTGCCGCTCGACTGACATCAGTATACCGGGAAATGCCGCATCCGGCAAGAAACAGATCGCTAAATTCACGTCTGTTTTTTTGATGTTTCCGACAAAACGCTACGATGTGAAATTAAACATTTCATTTTGTTGCAGAAATGCTTCATAAGATTGCAATATTCCGGACCGCCCGATTTGTGTCCTTTCCCGGTTCGTGCTAGAATAAAGGCACAGAACAGGCGGCAGGCCTGAGAACTTCCCCATGACCCAAATATCTTGTCTGAAAACAGAACGAAAGGATCAAAGAGCGGTATGAATACAGATTTTATTAAGGGCGTCGTAGTGCCTATCCTGACCATCGTGGACGAAAACGAGAAGATCGATGAAGCAAAGCAGCGCGCACAGGTGGATTACGTCATCAACGGCGGTGTTGCCGGCATCCTCGCGTTTGGCTCCAACGGTGAGTTCTATATGGTCGAAGAGGACGAGATGGAACGCGGCCTGAAGATCATGATCGATCAGGCTGCGGGCCGTGTGCCGGTCTATTTTGGCATCGGTGCCATCAGCACCAAAAAGTGCTGCCGTCTGGCGCAAATGGCCGTGAAGAACGGTGCGGCTGCTGTCAGCGTGCTTCAGCCCATGTTCCTCAAGCCGACCTATGCCGAGTTGTACGACCATTTCAAGACCATTGCGGAAAGTGTTCCCGAAACGCCTGTTCTGCTGTATAATAATCCCGGTCGTGTCGGCTACACCCTGAGCGCACAGCTCGTGGATGAGCTGGCGCACAATGTTCCCAATATCGTCGGCATGAAAGACACCAGCGGCGATATCACCCAGACTTCTGAGTTCATCCGCCGCACCCGCGATGTGGGATTCAAGGTCTTTGGCGGCAAGGATACGCTCCTGTACGCCAGCCTCTGCCACGGCGCGGTGGGCGGGGTATGCACCGCGGCCCACTACTTATTAT
>OAUK01000866.1_pt1 | contig 11722 bp, 9 predicted proteins | sample 1495131 | NCBI WGS metagenome assembly OAUK01 (sample SAMEA2580009, study PRJEB22360) | human gut metagenome | biome: human gut; feature: human-associated habitat; material: faeces | place: Denmark | collected 2008/2010 | reverse complement strand
CCAGGCGTATAGACAGGGTAATCATTGGGTTTTTCAAGTGGGTTTTAAAAGTGGATTTATAAAATAGGTTTATAAAATAGAAAGAAGAGGAAAATTGAACATGAGATATATCGACACCTTCAGGGAAGGTATGCACATTGCAGATGTGTACCTGTGTAAGAACAAGCAGATTGCCCTCACGAAGAATGGCAAGGAATACGGCAATCTGGTAATGCAGGACAAGACAGGTACCATTGACGCCAAAATATGGGATTTGGGTTCTCCCGGAGTCGGGGAATTTGAGACCATGGATTACGTTCATGTGGAGGCGGATGTGACCCTGTTCCAGAGCTCCTTTCAGCTGAATGTACGCCGGATACGCAGGGCGCAGGAGGGAGAGTATGTGGAGGCAGATTACCTGCCGGTGTCAAAGAAGGATATAAAGAAAATGTACGAGGAGCTGCTGGGATACATAAGAAGTGTGAAGAATCCCTATCTTCAGAAGCTGCTGAGCGGCTATTTTGTGGAGAACGCGGTATTTGCAAAGGCGTTCCAGTTCCATTCCGCGGCTAAAACCGTGCATCACGGATTCGTTGGCGGCCTGCTGGAACACACGCTCAGTGTGACAAAGCTGTGTGATTACTATGCCGGATATTATCCGATGATTAACCGTGATTTGCTGCTGACAGCAGCTATCTTCCACGATGTTGGTAAGACCAGGGAACTTTCACGCTTCCCGGAGAATGATTATACCGACGATGGACAGCTTCTGGGCCATATTATCATTGGTACTGAGATGGTGGGTGAAAGCATCCGCTCTATACCGGGATTCCCGGAGAAGCTGGCTACAGAGCTTAAACACTGTATTCTGGCCCATCACGGGGAATTAGAGTACGGCTCCCCCAAGAAGCCGGCGCTTTTGGAGGCATTGGCCCTCAACTTTGCCGATAATACGGATGCCAAGATGGAGACCATGATAGAGGCGCTGCAGTCCGGCGGGGAGAATAAAGGATGGCTGGGATACAACAGGCTGCTGGAGTCTAATATCAGAAAGACAACGGAATAGGCGTTAAGGTTGGATAATATAGAGAAATAACAGGACCGAATATATAAGGCTGAAAACATTTAGTTTGGGTACGGGATTGCAGGATGTGTCCTTGACCAGTGTGTTTTCGGCCTTTTGTGATAATGGGGGCGGGGATGGGATAGCGGGATGGTGGCATGAGATAGCGGGATGGTGGGATGGGATAGCGGGACGATGAGATAAAATAATGGGTTGAAAAAATCGAGAGCAATAATAGAGCATAATAACAGTTTGAATACAGGACAGGTGAAATGGTATGGAAAAGAATCAGGAATTTATTGTTACAATAGAGGATATGAATGAGGACGGAGCAGGTGTGGGAAAAGTGGATGGCTATATCTGGTTTGTCAAGGATGCTGTGATTGGCGACGTGGTGCGGGCAAAGGCCATGAAGATGAAGAAATCTTATGGATTTGCCAGGCTCATGGAAGTTATGGAACCGTCAGCCTCCCGTGTCATTCCATCATGCCCGGTAGCAAGGCAATGCGGAGGCTGTCAGCTTCAGGCCATGAGTTATGAAGAACAGCTGAAATTTAAAGAGCGGAAGGTGATGAATAATCTGATTCGTATAGGCAAATTTGATGAGGATGAGATTCATATGCTTCCTATTATGGGGATGGAGGAGCCCTGGAGATACAGGAACAAGGCCCAGTTCCCTTTTGGAAAAGATAAGGACGGAAATGTAATTGCCGGATTCTATGCAGGGCGGACACATGCCATTGTTGAAGCAGAGGACTGCCTGTTGGGAGTTGAGGAGAATAGGGAGATTCTGGATATTGTAAAGCAGTTTATGAAGGAAATGAAGATAGAGCCCTATGATGAGCTCTCACATAAGGGATTGGTGAGGCATGTTCTGATTCGGAAGGGATTTAAGACAGGCGAAATTATGGTTTGTCTGGTGATAAATGGAAACAAGCTTCCCGGTAAAGAGCGGCTGATGGAGATGCTGACTGGTGGGGATGGGGTTAAAGGCATGACCAGTATTTCCTATAGTGTGAATCAGGAAAAAACGAACGTAATAATGGGGAAGGAGATTGTGAACCTTTATGGACCTGGATATATTTCAGATTATATTGGAAATGTGAAATATCAGATATCGCCGCTTTCATTCTACCAGGTAAACCCTGTACAGACAGAACGGCTTTATGGGACAGCGCTGGAGTATGCCGGACTTACGGGAAATGAGATTGTTTGGGATTTGTATTGCGGAATCGGCACTATTTCATTATTCCTGGCTCAGAAGGCTAAAAAAGTGTATGGTGTGGAGATTGTGCCCCAGGCCATAGAGGATGCCAGGAGGAATGCAGAAATAAACGGCATTCATAATGCGGAGTTTTTTGTGGGAAAGGCCGAGGAAGTACTGCCGGAGCAGTTTGAAAAGAATCATGTCCATGCGGATGTGATTGTAGTAGACCCGCCTAGAAAAGGGTGTGATGCGGTTTGTCTGGATACTATACTCAAAATGAGGCCGGAACGGGTGGTTTATGTCAGCTGTGACTCAGCTACGCTGGCCAGGGATTTGAGGTACTTGGCGGATGGGGGGTATGTGGTGGAGAGAGGGAAGTGTTGTGATATGTTTCCGGGGACGGTGCATGTTGAAACCGCCGTGCTTCTCGTGCGGAAAGGTTGATTCTAGGCGGGGTAGCGGGATTATATGAGAAAATGGAATTGTGTTTTTACGGGAAGTGAGATGGATAAGTTTCCCCATAAGTGGGGACGAGGTAACGCCGCGTACATATAAAAAATGATTATCATTTGGTGTAAAGAAACCACGGGGCAAAACTAATAACTTTTGGCAAAAGGCACACCTCATGGCAAAACCTTTATTCTGTGGAAGAAAAGGAGATGTGGAAATGTATGATTAGATTTTCGCTAGTTATACAAAATAAAAAGAAAGAATATCTCATTTGTAAATGTCCGCTAACTGAGCAGGATGATTTTTCATATGAATTTTTAGGTGGAGAAATTATAGGCAATACGATACCCAATGGTGTGGAGTTAGAATTGGCCGTTAATAAAATTGCATACGAAAAATTGGGGGTTATGGTTGGTGAACTAAGTGAAATGGAAATGTACTGGAAAGAGGACTATGTTCCATGGGTACATGTTATTTATTCCGCTAACATAAAATCTGGAAACCCTCAAAAAAAGTTTTATAAAAAAATACTATGGGAAAAACTAGATGATATTGAAATGACAAGTTTAAATCTATATGGTATTCAGGTTGTAAGAAAATTGAATGAATGCAAATATTGTCATTATATACATGACTTTAAAGAAGATTTAGATGAGTTTTTTGGAAATTTCTTTTCGCGACAAGAAGAATATATTCAAACATTAGAAGCCATTGGTACAAATAATATTAATGATGTCGTTTATAATGTAATATTTAAGCAAGTATTAAGTCATTTTAGAGCATCTTTGATTGAATCAGAAACATTAAAGAAGAATATTACTGTTCAGAATTACCTGAGATTATATGATAGAGATGATCTAGCTAAACAACTAAATGATTTATTACTTATTGAAATTATGCCAACACTTTCGTTGAAGAGTATGATAAAGGAGAGTGTTGATAAGTACATAGCCCATTATGATAAGCCAACACAAAAAAGTGATGAAATATATACTATATGTAAAGCGTTTTTTGCAGAAAATGGAAAATTTCCGTTGCAAGAATTTATGCGGTATTTAGATGGATTTATTATGTCGCTTTTTACAGAAATGTGGTATGATGCGGGGGAGTTGGGCATTAAAATAAGTGAACGGTGTATAGTACAAAGGGAGGCAATAATAGAGTACCGAATGGTTATGCTGGATGCAATAATTGAACGAATTTAAACTGAAATAACAAATTGTGAATGGAAATATCACTTGCCTATATAAAGTTTGGATGGGTGTATAAAATAAGATATTATTTTCTCAACAGTAATTGAAAGAAGGAGGAGCCATGGAACAACAATTTTATGAACAGATTAAAAGAATTCTTTCTGAAGCCAGAAACAAAGTATATCAAACTGCAAACTTTGCGATGGTGGAAGCGTACTGGAATATAGGGAAAAGTATAGTAGAACAGCAGGGCGGTGAGGAAAAGGCGGAATATGGAGTCCGCCTAATAGCAGAACTATCCAAACAGATGAGTACAGATTTTGGAAAGGGATTCACAGTTGCAAATCTTAAAAATATGCGCCAGTTTTATCTTACATTTCCAAAAAGCTACGCACTGCGTAGCGAATTGAGTTGGACACATTATCGCTTGCTTATGCGTGTGGAAAATAAAAACGCGCGCCGGTTCTATATAGAGGAGGCAATAAAGTCAAATTGGAGTACACGGCAGTTGGAAAGGCAAATTAATTCTTTCTTTTATGAAAGGCTGTTATCCAGCCAAAATAAAGAAAAAGTTTCGGAAGAAATCCAGAAATTGGAGTCTGCAAAAGTACCAGAGGATATTATCCGCGATCCATACGTATTAGAGTTTCTGGGATTGAATCCAAAAGACGATTTTTATGAGAGTGATCTTGAAGAAGCATTGATAACGCATTTGCAAAAGTTTCTCTTAGAATTGGGGAGAGGATTTTCTTTTGTTGCCAGACAGAAGAGGATTACATTTGATGGCCGGCATTTCCGAATAGATCTTGTTTTTTATAATTATATTTTGAAATGTTTTGTATTAATTGATTTAAAAATCGGAGATTTGACACATCAGGATTTGGGACAAATGCAGATGTATGTCCATTATTACGAACGTGAATTGATGAATAAGGGGGATAATCCACCGATAGGAATTGTACTTTGTGCGGATAAAAGTGAATCTATAGTAAAGTATACATTGCCAGAAAATGAAACACAGATTTTTGCGTCAAAGTATAAGCTATACCTTCCAAGCGAAGAAGAGCTGTCACAGGAATTGCAAAGAGAGTACAGAGCATTGGAATATGATAAAGAAAAATCAAAATAACTTTACTTAAAGAAAGTGTAATTTTTGTGGGAGGGTTATTGTAAGGGGCAAATTTATTAATAAAGGGGTGATTTTCGTTCAAAAGGGGTGAGAGAGGTAAAATTGATGAAGAAATTTACCCCACCATTATGTAATGGAAATACTTTTGCCATGTAGTATAAAATATACGTCCCACCGCATGTCGAAACCGCCGTGTTGCTGGTGCGGAAACCTTGATTCTAGGAGGGTTTGAGGGATTGTTTGGAGAAAATGGAGTTGTGTTTTTACGGAAGGTGAGATGGATAAGTTTCCACAGATAGAGGGACGGGGATAACGCCGGAGAGTTTAAAAATGAGGGTTTTGTTGGAAATAAGATACAATCTGGCAAAACCCTTAATATCGGCAAAAGTGTATACTGTCTGGCAAAAGATATATTTGGTAGCAAAAGTGAAAAATTACTGAAACATTCTTTTGCTCATGTTATACTTATTGAAATAAATCGTGATTTGGTTTTGTTGGTAATAAAGGTAAATTTGTACATAAGTGTGGCTTGGGAAACTGTGGAATGTGAAAAGATCGTTAATGCTAATTGTAAAAAAAGATATAAAGCTAATAGATTAAAACTTCCAAAAGTGATAGAAACTATGATTTATTTGGAGGTTGCGAATAGTTTTAAAATTCTACAGCGATACAGAATATGAAAAGGATTGTATGGAAACAGAAGACATATTTGATATTGATTCGATGTGGCAAGTTGTAAATAAGAAATTTACAAATCAAGAAAATTGAAAGAAGCGTTGTGTGTAATAGGGAATATGATGAAAATATCATAAAAGATAATGTGAAGAAAATAGATGCTTATGAAAAACAGTTGATAATTTGTTATGCTGAAAAAGGGAGATGCCAAATGTACCAACGATATAGATTCAAAAATGTTTTAGACATGCAAAATAATTAAGACAGGGTTGTTTAATGGATAAGAAGGAAATTGTTTTATTTACAGATGGCAATGTTGCGTTAGAAGTACCCATAACGCCGGAACAGGATACCGTTTGGTTAAACCGTAATCAGATGGCCGAATTATTTGAGCGTGATGTAAAAACGATTGGAAAACATGTTAACAATGCGCTGAAAGAGGAGTTGCAGGATCAGACCGCAACTGTCGCAAATTTTGCGATAGTTCAAAAAGAAGGGGAAAGATCCGTAGTGAGGCAGGTTGCTCACTATAATTTGGATGTTATTATTTCCGTAGGGTATCGAGTAAAATCTAAACGTGGCATCGCATTCCGCAAATGGGCAAATAAAGTTCTTCGCGATTACATAGTAAAAGGCTATGCAGTCAATGATAACCGCATGAATCAATTAAAAGAGGTGATGCGGATTATGAAACGGACAGAAGAACAGTTGGATGCAAAACAGATTTTATCAGTGATTGAAAAATATAGCTTAGCTCTGGACTTGTTGGATGCATATGACCATCAAAATATGAAGAGGCCAGAAGGTGGGAATACTATTTATATACTCTCTTACGAAGAGTGTCGGAAAGTAATTGACAGTATGGGCTTTGGAGAATCCAATGATGTTTTCGGTAATGAGAAGGATGATTCTTTTAAGGGAAGTATTGGGGCGATTTACCAGACCTTTGCAGGCCAGGAAGTTTATCCGTCTTTGGAAGAAAAAGCAGCAAATTTGTTATACTTTATTACAAAGAATCATTCTTTTTCGGATGGGAATAAAAGGATTGCTGCTGCTATTTTCTTATATTTTATGGATAGAAATCAGGCGCTGTTTCTGGATGATGAAAAGATAATTTCTGATCATACTTTGGTAGCTTTGACAATTATGATTGCGGAATCAAGGCCAGAGGAAAAAGAAATGATGATTAGTGTAATCATGAATTGTCTAAAGTGATTAAAAAGTGGGAGTGTCCGCATAAAATTTGATATATTAGGGCATAACCTTTAAGCCGCCAGAACCGTCGGCTTTGAAAAAATGGGGTGGGTGGGGTTGTGTATAGAAACAGATGTTACTCTGCCTGCTCCAAGTTTCGCAGGCACTCTTTGACCTTGCCATAATAAATGCGGAGGAACTTATTCGCTGCGGCGGTCATGTAAACATAGTAAGGCTTTCCTTGTACCCGCTTTTTATCAAGAAAACGATATACCGAATCGTCCTCAGGGGCATTCTGGAGCAGCGTCGTCATGATCTGAAATAAGGTCTTGCGCAGCCTGGCAGAGCCAACTTTTGAAGCCCTGTTGCTCTTGGACTTGTGCTGGCCGGGCTCATCCACGCCGGGGTCAACGCATGCAAAGGCGGTTAGTGCTTCCCTGTGGGTAAATCTGGAGACGTTCCACATGCCAGAAAGAATAGGCATAGTCAACCCATTTTTCGCTTCCGTCCTCACGTGGCGGACTGTTAAAGAGTTTATTGACACCGGGATAAGTATTATCCAGCAGTGCTATCAGGTTTGCTTTTGCGGCAACCGTTTGCTTCATAAAGAAGCTGAATTGAGAGTTTAAAGTTTTTAACTGAGTACGTGTATTGTCCATACCTGAATATTGGCGTAATTCTGTCCAGTTGTCAAGAGTATAGCGTGCAATCTTGCGGGCGTCTGTCGGGTCTGATTTGACCTTTTGCAAGGAGTTGTTGCCGACGTTTTTGATCAGGTGGGGATTCATAACGGAAACGAATAATCCGGCTTCGTACAGAGCCTTAAGCATGGGCTCATGGTATCTGCCCGTACATTCCATAACGATTTTGGTTGAGCCCTCTAAAGAACCAAGGTAATCTGCAAGTTCAATGAGGTCCTGGGATGTATGGGAAACATTGAAAGGTTTGCGGATTATAGTGCCGCCAGGCTGCAGGATAGCGATGGTGCTCTTGTTTTTTGAAACATCAATCCCTACTGCGTTGTACATTCTATGTACCTCCAAAGGTGAATTTGCATGGATTCCAGCATTTCTCATTGCCGATTCAATCTCCTGGAGTATCAAACGAACGTGGTGTGGTAGTTCAACCTGCATAAGGGGTGGGGGTACCTTCCCTCCAGTGATTCAGCTTTGGAAGCTCCGGTGACCACACAAGCGCTTTTGGCAACAATTTTGATGGATACATAGTGATAAGAGGCAACCAGGAATATGCGCGTTCCTTTGGAGTATAACTGACGGATGAAACGCAGCAGCTGGTGCGAGACTACCAGAGGATGGAAGCCGCCGGCATGAAGGCGGAGCTGGAACATACCTGGTTTTTGGTAAATTAATCTGGTCCCCGTATTTACTGATTACGGTTTTGATTGGTATTTTATGTATGCCGTTTACGATAAAAAAATGGTGAAGGATGAAGGTATGACAATGGTATGACAGGAAAAGAAACCTGTGATAAGATAGTTGCGGAAGATAAGTTGTAACAGTTCAGACGGCATTTTCCTGCCGTCTGAATGGCTGCAATAAAATACGAAACATGGAGAAAAAGTATGTTGAATATTTTAATATGCGATGATGAGAAACCATTTTTAGACAGGCTGGCTAATAAAATTACCGTTTATTTAGAAAACAGAGAGATACCGTTTCAGATGGCTGCATTCTGTTCAGGGGAAGAGCTTCTTAAGCACAATGAAGATAGACTGTTTGATATTGCATTTCTGGATATCAGCATGAATGCGGTCAGTGGAATGGATGCAGCAGAGTATCTTAGAGACAGGAATCGGAAAATTTGCATTGTTTTTGTGACGGGTTATATGGACTATGTGCTGGAGGGCTACAAAGTCGGAGCGTTTCGCTATCTGGTGAAGGATTCCCTGGAGATTAGCTTTGAGGAATGTATGGAAGCGGTGCTGAAGAAATTTCATATAGATACGGATGAAATCTGTTTGGAATTTACTGATAGAAAGCGGTATCTGAAAGCAGATGAAATCTGTCTCGTGGAGAGCAGGGGGCATAAGCTTTTGTTTCTCGCAGTGGACGGCAAACATGTCATCGGAACCATGAACCGGAAGCTGACGGACGTGGAGGGCCTGCTTGGCGGACATGGGTTTCTGCGGGTTCATCAGAGTTATATGGTTAACATGAAATATATTGTAAACATCGCAAGCTACCGCCTGGAACTGGAGCCGGATATTATTCTGCACGTCCCTAGAAACAGGTATCCGTATGTAAAACGGGAGTATGCCATTTACAAAGGAGACAGCCTATGATTGCCTATATTTTGACGCATCTGTGGGTGTTTATGGAAATGCTTTTCCTGGATATTCTGGCCGATGCCTTTTTGATAAAAAAGAAATCGGGAAGCAGATCAAAACGTGTTTTTGGTCTGCTCTTTTTGACCATGGTTATGTCAGTCAGTGTGACGCTGTTTGAGGATATTGTGGCACTTAAGCTGTTTTTTGACTTTTTGCTTGTTTATGCCTATCTTTTATATTTTTATCAAACTACATTAGGGGAGGCGCTCTCCGTATATGTAATTAATTATTCGGTGATTATCTGTATTGATTTTATTGGTGTGTCCGGATATTACTATATTTTTGGAACTTCAGAAAATATGCCAATGTTTTACCTCATGTGCCTGATGGTAAAAAGTACGGAGCTTGGGAGCGGCTTTTTGATCCGATGGTTTTGGAAAAAAGGCGGGAATGCAGCCATACGTTCAGAGGGAATACGGACATTGTTTCCGTCATTCGTAATCATTGCGGGGGCAGGAATCTTTGCATCACAGTTTCTGATGCGGACGCAGACTGTGCCTGTGGAGGTGGCGGTTCTTATGGCTGGCATGATAGGACTCAATATTTTTCTGGTTTTTAATATGCTGTTGGCGGCAAGAGTGGAACTGGAGAAAAACAGTTTGAAGGACGCGGCCCGTCAAACAAAGATGGAACTTCTAATTTACCAAAATAAACAGGAGCTGTATACAAAACAGGGAAAACGCCTCCATGAGTATAAGAACCAGCTTTTGACAATCAGCGATATGCTGGAGCAGGGGCTGGTATCCCAGACGCTTCAATACACCCAGGGCCTGACTGGAGAGATTGGGAAAGCGCTGGAACGCATTTACACCAATCATCCGGTTGTTGATGCAATTTTGAATATGAAAAGGCAGGAGGCATTAAACAGAGGTGTAAACGTAAACCTCATGTGCGGGGATCTCCGGGATATGATATTAAAAGAAGATGAGATTATTATATTGCTGGGAAACCTGCTGGATAATGCCATAGAAGCGGCTGAAAAATGCGAGTCTGAAGGAATGGTCCTGGTCCGGATTGTCCGGGAAAAACGGCAGCTTGTGATAACCGTGAAAAACTCTTATGCCGGGCAGCTGCACCTGGAAGACAGCAGATTGATGACTTCAAAGCTGGATGAAGAAAACCATGGTTATGGGCTGGCGGCTATTCAGGATATTGCCGGGCGGTATGATGGGACCTTTGTAGTAAAGGCGGAGGGGGATTATGTGAAAGCGACTGTCTTGATACCGGATATGTGAAGACGGAAATGAATGAGCTTTTTTTGCGTTCCATAGTATGATTTTGCAGGAGTTGTTCTGTGTATTTATTTAATAAGGTATGATAGGAATAGTCAGCTGGAGGATTGGCTGACTCATAAATACACAAAGGGGAGAAACAACATGCAAAGGGATAAGAAACGATGCAGAAGACTATGTTCCATCGCGCTGACGGTGGTATCGAAGCCAGAGCGGAGGACAATAAGGTGTTTGTGACTGGGGAGGCATACTCGAATATCAAACTTGACTTTGTGATATGTCCATATCCGGCGGAACTGTCATCGGAGGAGACGGCGAGGGCAGCCGCATCATTTATAATGATAACGGCAGTCTGCCAATCCCGATTCGTAGTGGAAATTATCAGTTTGACGGCTGGTTTACAGCGAAAACAGGAGGCACAAAGGTAACTGTGGATACGGTACTCACAAAGGACAGTACCATTTATGCTCATTGGAAGAATACAGATGGTTCTGGCAGTATGGGGGGATCTGGGGGAAGCACAGGAGGTCCGGCTGCCGCGGTCGGAGGACTGAAAGAAAGCCTGCCGAAAAATCATACAGGTGAGACGGAAATCATAAATAACGTCAAAGTCCCCAGCTATGTGGAAGAAGTAATCTGGAAAGCAATGGAGGACGGCAGATGGAGACTCGGCTGGGTTGTGATTGATGGAAAATACTATTATTTCCATGAAAAACCGAATGGAACGAGAGGAAGAATGCACCCGAATACCTTTACTCCGGATGGATACTATGTGGACGAACATGGAGTGTGGGCGCCAGCCTCAAACGTTCCAGAACTGTTACCGCCGCGTGCCGAACTACTGGATTGACGTGGAGTATTTCGACCCGCAGAACGGGCAGACAAAGCGGCGCGCGTAAGCTGAACAAATACACGATTTACTACTATGTGGATACTTCCGCTTTGTAGAAATCGGCGTTCCCCGCTTCCTTTGGGATTTACAAGCAACAGAGAACAACATCATTTCCTATACCGGGGAGTAAACCATGAAAAAAACAATAGCGACAAAACAAATGAAACGTTGGCAGAAGCTGGACAGGCTGGCTCTACTTGTGCCGCTGGTCCTGTTTCTTTTTCTATCCATTGGAAAAGAAGGACAGCTGCTCTGGGGAATCGTTCTGAGGGAGCGGAATTTTGTGGTAACGATTGCGGCGCTGCTTCTCCTGGCTCTGGCCGCTGTCTTGGCTTCTCTGCCGATTGTACTTATATGGCGG